>JAEEGI010000779.1_pt1 | contig 85885 bp, 58 predicted proteins | sample 8958751 | NCBI WGS metagenome assembly JAEEGI01 (sample SAMN16246545, study PRJNA631951) | gut metagenome | biome: gut microbiome; feature: rumen; material: KS-attached | host: Bos | place: Iran: Karaj | collected 2018-10 | reverse complement strand
GTTCACTTTGGAAGTGATGTCGGCTCCGCCGGGAGCGGGATCGTCAAGCAGGCCGTTGGCGTGGTTGTGCTGGAGAGCGGGGAGAGTGTCGCCCAGTACGAAGGAAACGAACTGGCCGGTGGTATCCCACAGATAGTTGCCGGGGTTGAAGTTCAGCTGAACGTAGTTGCCGGCATCCAGGCCGTCGGCTTTAACGGCGATGGCAAGTCCGTCATCCTCTACCTTGAAGTAGTAGGTGACCTTCATTTCGCCGATGTTTCCGTTGGACCAGTTGGTGGCGTTGGTCTTGTCGATGAAGTAGGAAACGGTGTAGTCGTTCTCATCGAAGAGGCTTCCTGCGGGGAACTTGATGGCGTAAGTGGTATCTCTGTTGTCGCCGGGAGTGGCATCGTTCATTTTGACCACGGTGCCGTCCGCCAGTTCAACGATGGCGCAGACCGTCTTGGTTCCGGTAAGGCCTTCGAAGGGGACCGTAACGAGGAATCTCTGAGGATAGCCGTTGGCCCAGTCTCCGCCCCAGCCGCGAATGGTATCTACCAGGCCGGGCTCATTGTCGAACCAGAAGCTGGAATCGAATACGACCTTGTCGTCGATCATATAACCGAACTGCTTGACTTCCTGCTTGAAGCAGACCCAGCCGTGGTAGCCGATGCTTTCTCCGCTGAGAGCTACGGCGTCCAGCGTTCCGTCTTCGGAAAGGTACGCGTCGGCTGCGACTCTGTTACCTACCTGCCCGCCGTTCCACAGAATGACGTCAAGGCTCATGCCGATCTGGGTGCTGTTCGCATCCTTGAAATCCAGCACGTCGGACGCGTCAACGGCGCCGGCGAAAGCGGTGAACAGACCCGTCGTCAATACGAGCGCAACAAGTACTGCGATAATCTTTTTCATAAAAAAAACCTCCTGAATACTCGTGTAAAGTTGGTTGATACACTTTTTTAATATTTTGATTATATATCATCAAAACGGGAAAGACAACCTTATTTTGCCGTTATTTTGCACTTTTTTACGATTCCTCGTGCATTTCCGACGCCTGTCTCGCACGTTTACCGCTCCTTGTTGACCACGTTTCGTGAAAACGGCCGGGGAGCCTTCGCTTCGGACGCGGCCTGCCACTGCCACGTCATTGCCCCCCCGTCAAGTTGAAAAAGCGCAGCCGAATCGTGTATAATCGGAGAAGAAGGGAGTGTATCCTGCGTGAAAAAGAACGTTTTAATTAAGATCGCGGCGTTACTCTGCATAACTGCGCTGGCGTTGACCGCGGCTTCCTGCGAGAGGCTGAAGCAGCTGTTCGGAGGCATCAAGGACGAGATAGAAAACCTGTCCCAGCAGATCCAGGACGAGCTGAACGGAGACGACCAAGGTGAACGGGGCGAATACGACTTCGTCGCCCACGATATCGACGGAAACGTGGTGAAACTGAAGGACTTCTCCTCCTCGAAAGTTATTATGCTCAACTACTGGGAGCCCTGGTGCCCGCCCTGCATCCGTGAACTTCCCGAACTTGAGCGGCTGTACGAAGAATACAAGGACAAAGGCCTGGTCATCGTTGGCGTTTTCTCTTCTACCGATATGGACGAGGACGCGCGGCAGTTGATAAGCCAGAACGGCCTCACCTACCCGGTGGTCCGGTACGAGGACAACCTGAAGAATTACTCCCCTTCCGCGGTACCCACCACGCTTTTTATTAACGCCAACGGCGAAGTGATCGCCGAAGCGGTCGTGGGGGCCAACGACTACAGCGGCTGGAAAGCCATCGTCGACCAGCTTCTGGGCTGATTATTAACGTATGAAAGAATGCCGGAATGACAATAAAAAGAGAATAGCCCGGATCATCGTCCCCCTGCTGCTGATCGTCATCGCCCTGGCGCTGATCGCCGTGGGCATCGCCTCGAAGCAGCTTACTGCGGTGTGGGACAAGGCGTCCAAACTGTGTCTGGAGTGTGTTGGCATTGGCTGAAACCGATCGCGAAAAATCAGGCTGCGCCGACGCCTGCTCCTCTTGCGGCCACGCTCACTCCTCCGCTCCGAAGCACCGGATCGGAGCCTTTTTCCAGCGCTACCGCATAGTGTTCCAGGGCATTGCCGCGCTGGTCCAGAACGCCAACTTTAAAGGCTTTTTCACCGGCAAACCTTTTTCCGGCGCTTCCAAATCCGTCTGCGTTCCCGGCCTGAACTGCTATTCCTGCCCCGGAGCCCTGGGCGCCTGCCCTATCGGTTCGCTCCAGAGTTTTTTGAACTCGAGCAAATTCCGCTTCCCCTACTATGTGCTGGGCATCCTGATCTTCTTCGGAGCCCTGCTTGGCCGGGCCGTGTGCGGCTTCCTCTGCCCCTTCGGACTGCTCCAGGACCTCATCCACAAGATACCGTTCTTCAAAAAGATACGCACCTTTAAAGGCGACAGGATATTGCGGAAACTGAAATACGCGGTGCTGATCGTGACGGTGATCGTATTGCCCCTCTGCTTCAAACTGGTGCCCGTTTTTTGCAAATACATATGCCCTTCCGGGACGTTGTCCGGCATTCTCGCAGGCATCGCGGATTCTTCCATAGGCAGACTGTTCGGCGGACAGTTTATGTGGAAAGTCTGCATCCTCGGGATCGTTGTGCTGCTCTCGCTGCTGATATACAGGCCGTTTTGCAAATATCTCTGCCCTCTGGGCGCGTTCTACGCCCCGTTCAACAAGATATCCGCAGTGCGGCTGGAAATTGACCGGGACAAATGCGTCTCCTGCGGAGCCTGCGCAGGCGCCTGTCAGATGGGAGTTGACCCAACCGTCTCCCCGAACGATACGGAATGCATACGCTGCGGTCAATGCGCGCTTCATTGCCCCGCTTCCGCCATCCGGATCGGTTTCGGTCCAACTCTCGGGCGCAAAAAGAGCGGCGCGGCGTCAATTGCAGCTGAGCCGATCACGGAACCTGCCCCCGAACACACGGCTGAAACAAACGCAGATCAAACCAGATAAGGAGGCCCCGCCATGAGTTGCTTTTTTCACAAATGGAACGGCTGCAAATGCGAAAAGTGCGGCAAGACCCGCAGCGTCAGAAAAATGAGCGACCACGATTTTTATTACTGCAAATGCCTGAAATGCGGCTTCATAAGAGACGAAGGGCACAGTTACAAATGCGGTAAATGCACCATTTGCGGCGCCGTCGACGCTTCCAAAGGCCACGGAGACAGGCGCAACTGGGACTACCGCATGAACGGCGGCGACGTGGAATTCTTTTGCAAAGATTGCGGCCGGGTTATGAAAACGGAAGATTATTCCAGAGTTTATTACGCCGCCGAGCAGGAGCTCAGGAACGCTGAAGACGCAGGCTGCGAAAGCCCATATGCGGAATGCCTGCTGTACTGGCTCAAGAAAAGCAAGCCGTATTGACGATAGAAAGAACTTTTAAGCGAGTCAGTCGGCATGAGGCAACGACAATGAGACTTTTTATAGCTATCCCCTTCGACGACAATTTCAAAAGCGCCCTGCGCGACGTCCAGGACCGCCTAAAGGCCCGGGGCGCCAGCGGCAATTACACCCGTTCGGACAATCTCCATCTGACCCTCGCCTTCATCGGCGAGTTCGGCGACCCGGAATTCGTGCTTCGCGCGATGAAAACGGTAAGCTTCAGGCCTTTCACGCTGAAGCTTTCGGAGTCCGGCAATTTCGGCGACATCGTCTGGTGCGGCGTGGGAGATTGCCCGGAACTGGCAGCCCTGGCCGGGAAGCTTAGGCGGGCATTGACGGCTGCCGGAATACCTTTCGATCAAAAAAAGTTCAACCCCCACGTGACGATTTTGCGGAAGTGTTCCCTGCCCGGCGTGATCCGTCAGGCAGATGCCAAACCTGCAGAGGCGGAAATGAGGGTCGAACGGTTTTCGCTTATGGAATCTTCAAGGGACAGGAACGGCGTCCTGGTGTACACGCAGCTGGGAAGCGCTGTTGCCGCGCAGGATCAGAGCTGAAGGCATAACGCCACGGCCTAACGGTGGCCGGAATGATAAATTTTCAGCCAATTTCATGGAAAAGGGTAAACCAGAAAGTATCGGCATAGTGCCTATGGTCATTTACTATAAGCGTCATTTTCCCATCGCTTTTTTAGTAGCGCCGTTTATTCCAGAATATTTAAGATTTGGAAGCACTACTAATAAAGCTCCAGCTTCCCGGAAAGCTTCTCTTACAGCTGACAGGAAAGCGCAGCTTGTTTAAAAACCTAAAATCGGTAATTTGGTCACGTGATTTGACGTTTAAATTGACATGGAAAAGGGGCTGTTTACCAGTCTCGCTAAAATGAGGTTTTTAAACAGCCCCTTTTTTATTCTCAAAAAGAAACGTCGATCATCGGGCGGCAAACCCGCAAAAACTATATTATTTCTTCTTTTTGCCCTTCACGATCAGCACCACGGCGATGACGGCGGCAACGGCAATGACGCCGCACACGATGCCGATGATCAGGCCTTTATTGACGCCGGGTTTCGCATCGGTCTTGTCGTCGCCGGAGTCGTCCGGAGCTTTCGTAGGCGCGTCAACGTCCGCGTCGGTGGCAGGAGCCTCCGTTGCCGGAGCGGCTGTGGCAGGCTTTTCCGTGGGTGCATCTGTAGGCGCGGCGGTAGGAGCTTCGGTAGGAGCTTCGGTTGGAACTTCGGTGGGAACTTCGGTGGCAGCGGGAGCATCGGTGGCGTCGCCCGGTCCTTCGGTAGGATCTCCGCTCTGCCCTTCCGTGGGCACTTCCGTGGGAACCTCCGTAGACGCTTCAGTGGGCGCTTCCGTAGCCGCGTTGGGATCCTTTATCTCAAAATAGATGGGCTCCATATCGTCGATGGGCTCGTATCCGTCGTTGGCCAGCAATATCACGAAATATCTGCCGGGCACCAGCCCGTATTCGTCGAACACGCCGGGAGTGTTTCTCTGGACCACGTAATCGTCGTCAGGCAGCGTCCACTCGCCGCCCTCGTCGCCCACGTACCACCAGATGGTAGAACCCTGGTACCCGTCGTGATCCTCGGGATAAAAACCGATCCAGTCAGTGTAGCCGAAATCGCCGGTCACCGTAACGATAAGCTCGTCGTCGGTCACTTCTATAGCAAGCATTTCGTCGTCCGCAAAAACGCAAAAAGCGGAAAGCAGCAAAACTACGGCAGTCAGTACGGCGGTCAATAAAAACAGTCTCTTCATCACACAGAACCTCCTGTTGATAAGTTTTTAACTGGTGAAATTATACCATTCCGGAAGCCGGGGCGCAACTGCCAAAAGCCGCATCCGGTACCGCGGACGAACGATTTGACGGACCGCCATCCTGACCGCCTGCCGCACTGTCTTCCTGACCCTTCTGCGGATGAGTTGACGCACCGTTTCGTATTGCAAAAAACGCGGCAATATGTATAATAAACGTAACGCACAGACGAGACAGGCGGCGCATTGCCGCAAACGATATCAAAAGCTTAACCATAACGCGAAGGGAGCAGGATGATCATGTTTAGAAAAAAAATAAGCGTTTTCCTTTCCGCCGTAATTCCTTCGATGCTTCTGCTGTCCTCCTGCACCGGACAGACAGGGCAGCGCGAACCAGTATACGTCACGCCCGACCCGGATTTCCGGTACCGTCCGGTCTCCTCCGCCGTGCCCCAGAACTCATTCCCAAAAGCGGAAATGGTCAACGTGACTCAGGAGATCGTGCTAACCAGCGTCCTGGATTACGGTTCCCCTTACGCCGAAGCCTCCATAGAAGCCGTATTCACCGGCCCCGAGGGCCAGACTATGACCGTACCCGGCTACTGGTTCGGAGGGCACACCTGGAAGATCAGATTTGCCGCTCCTTCCGAAGGAGAATGGCGTTACGAAGTTTCCTGCACCAATACGGAAGATACCGGGCTTCACGGCGTCAGAGGCGCCCTTACCGCGGAACCCTACACCGGGGACAACGAGTTTCTGCTCCGTGGCCGTTTGCGCGTGAGCTGCGACAATGAAGATCTCACCTACGGCGACGGCACCCCGTTCTTCTGGCTCGCGGACACGCACTGGTTCGGATTCAGCAAGCGCCTGAGCTTCGACAGCTCCAACAGCCCGGACTACGAGACCATGTTCCACGGCACCATTGACCAGCGCGCCGAAGAAGGATACACGGCGTTTCAGGCCATGATCTGGGTCAGCAGCGAAGACGTTTGGCACACCGCCGAAAACGAAGGAGGTTCGCCCTGGATAAAGCGCTGGGAGCAGCCCTCACCTTCTTACTGGCGGAACGTCGACAAGCGGGTAGAATATATCGTCAGCAAGGGCATGGTGCCGGTGATCGGGCTCGACTGGGGCGGCGCCCTCAACACGGACAACTACGACGATTACGTCAAGATCGTCCGCTACGCCGTGGCAAGGTACGCATCCTACCCCATCGTCTGGAATCTGTGCGGAGAATACGCCAACGACTCCCGGAACTCCGACGACCTGGAATGCTACGGGCAGCTGGGTCAATTCATTTCTGAGGTTGATCCCTACGGTACGCTTGAAACCATACACGGCCCCCGCTCGAACTATTACCCCTGCGACTATTTCCGCGGCCAGGAGTGGTTCTCATTCGTCATGAGCGAAGGCGGCCACGCTCCCACCTTCGATTATTACGACAACGGCTCCGGCAGCGACTACGTGCACTTCTACAAAGAGTACAAGGACTACCGGGAAAGCAGCATAAAGATGCCCTGGCTGGAGGCCGAGGCCAAATACGAAGACATCTGGGAGATACCCACGGACCAGACAAGAGAGATCGCGTACCTCGCCATTATGAACGGCAGTTTCGGCTATTCGTACGGCGTGGAAGGCGGCTGGCAGGACACCAGGGACGAAAAGGACGAGTTCCAGACCTACTGGCGCAAACCCACGCCCTGGTACGTTGCCCTGAACAAGATCGTGGGCACCACGCAGATGCCTTATATGAAAGCGTTCTTCACGTCTCTTCCCTTCTGGGATCTGAACTACGATACGAAGTCGGTCAGATGGACCGCGGAACCGGAGGGAGACGGGGTGCTGAGGCCTACGGTCAACACCACTTCCGACAAGCGCTGCGTTGTCATCTATTACCCGATGAACAACGAGACGGTCAACGCGGATACGTATCCGGAAGCCCGGGGCAGCATCCTCACGGGCCTTAGCAAGAACGAAACGTATACCGCCCGCTGGTTCGACCCCGTTACAGGCGAATATACGCTGATAAGCGACGGGATAACGGTCAAGGCGGACGGCAGATACGCGTTGCCCTGGCCCGTAGGCCTGGAAGAGCATGACCGCGTATTCATTCTCACCGCCAACGGTGCTCCGTCCATCGAGGAGGAGTACAGGAGCGCGGCATATCTGGAACAGCAGCAGATGGGCTGAGCCGCATATCCGGCAGGATCAATCCTTTTTCGCCGTATTGAACCTGCCGTTCTGCTTTCTGTACTGATTAGGCGACATTCCGTACCGTTCTTTAAAATTCCTGTTGAAAGACCTTATGGACCTGTACCCGCTTTCTTCCGAGCACTGGAGGATCGATCTGTCTGTGTTAGTCATAAGGTGGCAGGCGGACGCCAGCCGGTAATTGTTCACGTATTCGTTGAAATTGAGTCCGACGGACCGCTTGAAAAGCCGGGACAGGTATTTGTAATCATACCCCATCCATGCGGAAGCGTCCTGCAGGCTGCATTCTCCGGCATATGAGTTTTCCACGAAAAGGATCAGTTTCGACACCGGGCTGTCGTTCAGGTGCTTTTTCGCAGTGAAAACGGCCTGGTGCTCGAACTGGTCCAGCAAAAGATACAATATGCCTTTCTTATATGCTGTGGAATCGCGGTTCGACAGGTGCTCCAGCGCTTCTGCCAGATAGCCGTCGGGCCTGAACTTGCCGGACAATGGAATTTTGTCCTTTTTTGTCCTGGAATAGCCGCTGACGAATAATGGCGAAAAGGCCAGCGTTACGTCCAGGCATTCCGAGGCAATGAGGGAATGGACCTGGTTCGGAAATACCAGTATGGCGTCTCCCCTGCCCAGCGTCTCGGTCACGTAGTTGACGGTGACGTGCGTCTCGCCTTCTTTTACGTAGATGATCTCGAAATTTTCGTGCATATGTTCGGGAAAAGTCACGTTACGGCCGTCGACTCTTGCCAGATATTCCGGGTCTCCTCCCAGTTGGTTGTACTGATATATCATTGCCCCGATCCCCTTATAGCGAATTTTGTCTATTATATTATTGAAATTTATGCGAAAAAGCAATGGGCGCGGTGTATAAAAAATAGAATTTTGTCCAGAATTCACGCATAATTTGGCTTGAATCGTCAACGCCCCAGTTATAAAATATAGTCGACAACAGCAATTCGCATATTCGAGAGGAGGATTTCACTTGAAAAGAACAATAGCCATTTTAGCGGCAGTGTTTTTGTTTGCCGGACTTTTCGGAGCCGTAAGCAGCAGCGCTCAGGTAAAATACGACAGCATGGATGAGTACGGCGAAGCCACCAACTCTGCCCTGAATATGATAAAGGGCGACGGCGTGGATCTGTTGACCCAGGCGGCGGATGGAACCCAGAGCGCCACGGTGGACTACCTGTTTTTGAACAAAGAGACCGTGCACGGCCCCTTCAGCACGCTTACCTACGAAGGCTGGTTCGGAACAAATATGGACATCATAAAAGTCGGTTACGCCATCGGCGACAACGATCCGGTGTTCAAGGATGAGTTCAAGACCGCTCCTCCCGCGTACGGAACCCAGTCCGGCGTCAATTACGCCACCGGTTTCGATATCACCATAGACGTTTCCGGACTCGGCGAAGAGAAGACTCTCGTCAAACCCGTGGTAATGCTTGAAGACGGCACCGTTCTGGAAGCCACCTTTTTAGACGTGTACTACAGTTCCAAGCCCGCCGAAGAAGAGGCGAAGCCCGAGATCATCGAACTGACCACAGGCAGCGGCAGCGGAGCGTTCAACTTCTGCACCTCCAGCAGCGTAGCGTTCAAGATCAACGTTCCCGAAGGAAAGAAGCTCGTGAAATTCACCATCTCAAGCGCACCCACGTGGAACGGGCCTCCCACCGGCATCGGCCTCACCGCCACAATCTACAAATGGATGGGAGATTTCGAGGAATCCACCGACAACGAAGCGCTGGATGAATACTACGAAGTCGACCACAAGGACAACGCCAACCTCGATATCGTTTACGAATACGTCCCCGCAGGCGACTACCTGATCGTGTGCACCGACTACACCGGCAACATCGGCGGATGGGGCGCGGGCAAGTTCGTTGACGAATACGCTTCACTCTTCGGCTACTACGTCAACGGAGAAGAGACTTATCCGCCCGTAAACTGCGCCATTACCTGGATCGACGACGTAAAGCCCGATCCCACCGAAGCTCCCGCCACCGAAGCGCCTACAGAAGTTCCTACAGAAGCTCCCGTTGCGACAGAGGCTCCCACGGAGGATACCAAAACCACCGACGGACCCGCTGCTACCGAGGCGCCCAAAACCACCGACGCTCCCGGTAAGGACAACAGTGAGAAGAAATCGAACACCGGAGTCATTATCGGCATAGCCGTCGGCGTGGTCGCCGTGGCCGCGGTTGTCGCAGGCGCCGTCATCGCCAAAAAGCGCAAAAAATAATAATTCCCGACCTGTAAAGATCGTGTCAAGATACTGAAAATAGAGAAAGGAAGATCAAAATGAGAAAGTTTTTAGCCTTAGCACTCGTTGCTATTATGACTGTGGCTCTCTTCGCGTTCGCTGTCAATGCCGATGAAACGATAACCATCGACTTCAACACCGAAGAAGGCCGCGCAATGGGAACGTTTTTCGGAAACGGATGCGAATACTCCGAATCCGAGAAATGGGCCACCGGAGACAGAGTCAGCGCGTACCTGATCAACCAGAAAGACGGCGGCGACGCCACTCCTGAACTGGGCCTTTACGACAACGGCATCGAAGTAAAGTTCAACTCCGGTTCCAACGGTTTCGCGTCATTCAAGTTCCTTCTGGTCTGCCCCGACCAGCCCTACGGCGCCCACACCTACAGCCTGAGATACAGCGTCAACGGCGGTGATTTCGTCCAGGAGATGATTCCCGAAGCTTCCGGCAGCATTTTCGAGCATACGCTAAGCAACGTTCCCGTTAAAAGCGGAGAGAACTCCATTAAGCTGGTGCAGGGCGCTTATCAGTCCGACCGCGGCAACGCATGGAGGATCGACGTTCTCCAGATCGACGTTACCATCACTGCCGAAGAAGTCGAGATCCCGCTTGAGGACAAAGTCGTCGAGGTGTACACCGGCCTTGCCGGAGGAGATCCTCAGCAGATGAACGGAGGCCCCATCGCCATCGTTGTCACCGTCCCCGAGAATTACGCCATGAAAGAGATCATCGGTATGGACAGCCCCACGTGGAGCAACCCGGACGGCGGAAGCTGCGCCATTGCCACGGTCTATGCCTGGAAGGGCGATTATGATTCCAGCAAAGCCGCGGGAGCCGTTGCTACCTCTGCCGAGATCGTCGACCACGCCGACAATGACAATGCCGTTTTCGCCTTCGACAAACTGGTCAAATCCGGCGACTATCTTGTGGAATTCGAATCCACCGGCACGAAGGCAATAGGATTCTGGACTTACAGTTCCGTTGACGGAGATCATCTCGTATTCAAGAACGGCGAACCCACCAACTTCTATCCCAAGACCAAAATGAACCTTGTAGTTGACGTGGACGAGCCCGGTACCGGCGATGACGAGCCCGAGGAATTCCTTAAGAAAATCGCACGCGACCAGCTGCTGGTAGACGGCGCGGATCGCGCTTCCTTCGGCGGCAACGACGCAGTTACGGACGTCGATCTCAAGGCCGACGTAGGCAAAGAGCTCAAGATCTGGGGCTGGGTCGGAACGACTTCGCCCATTACCGGTTTCGGATACAAGATCAACGGTGGAGACATCGTTACCGGTGATTTTGCGGTAGCTCCCGAAGGCGGCGTCGTCGATGCGGCCAAGGCTGCCGGCGCAACCGAGGCTTCCCGCTACGGTATTATGGTCCCCATAACTGCAGGCAATTACAAGATCGAAGCGGTCGTCATCACCGAAGCGGGAACCGAGGTCTTCTGGACCGTCAACGTTACGGCTTCCGATGAAGAGATCCCTCAGACCGGAGACGCCGGAGTGGCGCTGTTCGCCGTGATAGCCGTCCTCGCTCTCGGAACGGCAATAGTGTTCTCCAAGAAGAGATCGTTTTGACAGATCGATAATACTTTTTCAATAAAAACCTCCAGATGCCGCGGCCGGTCTTCCGGCTGCGGCATTACTTCCCTTGCGGGGCCGCTCTCTGCCCCGGGAACGGAGAAAAGACGCCGGAGCTCCGGACGGCCTGAACGGCCGGACTGACCAAATTGACCGGAATGATCGGAATTGCAAGAAAGACCGGAACGCCATGAACAGAAAGCTCACGATTTGCATATTGACCGTTTCCGTGATCTTGTTTTGCTGCGCGGCGGTGTTGTTTATGAAAAGCGCAAAAGACCTTAAGCCCGGTAAATTCGGTCTCGAGACCGACGTCACCTATTACGGATCCACGGGCGGAGCGATCCTGCCGGAAACGGACCCGGATTACGTGGAAATATGCGCCCGGGGCTATGATGTCTCGTCCGTCGTGGCGGTGGACGATCTGGGAAGGTCCCTGCCCTCCAACGGAAAAGGCGACAACGGCAGGCAGGCCGCCATATTCTATTCTCTCTGGCACGACGGCGACAACGGCACTTTGCTGTTCACCGACTATTTAGGCACCGACACGCCTTTAAAGTTCGGCCAGTATTACTGGTGGGGCAAGCCCCTGTTCGATTTCTATCTGTCCGACGATGCCTGGGTGACGCGAAGGCACATAGAAATGTTTATTTACGCGGATATCGACTATCTGGTCATCGACGCCACCAACGGTAGCGCGTTCACCACCTGCCTGCTCAAACTTATGCGTCTGCTTCACGAATACAACGAAGCCGGCTGAAGAAAAGCCGTCCGTCGATTACGGTGCCCTGGCCCGGATGATATTGTCCGGCGTCCTGGGGCTCGCTCTGGCGGCGCTGGCGGCCGTGGCGGCGATAAAACTGATCAAAACAGGCAGAGCGAAAAAAAGGCGGAAAAAGCGGCCGAAAAAACCGCCGAAAAAGAGACTGAAGCGTCCGGCGCCGAAAAGCCGGGAGTTGACTCGGAGGCCGCAGATAAAGATAATAACAATAAAGAAACGCAGGCGGACGAGGCGGACAGCGTATAAAAATCGAGAGGTAATTCCGGATGAAACGCAAAATATTGGTATGCATTCTCATATCATCTTTAATATTGCTGGGGGTAGTTATGGCATTTTTCATCAAAAACGTCACTTCTTCAGAGAAGAGCAAAGAGTCGAAAGACTATACGGGCGGCCGGTACGTGAGCTCGCTCGGCGGGATCCCGCTGGACAAAAGCGATAAAGACTACGTTGCCGCCGGAGGAAACGGGTTCGACGTGTATTCGGTGGTCGCCACCGACGCGCTGGGCAGGACGCTCAAGACCGACGGCAGCGGCGACAACGGCAGGCAGGTGGCGCTGTTCTATACGTTGACCCATTTCGGAACGGAAGGCACCAGCATTTTCCAGGATTACCTTGACCTGGATCCCACCGGAAAGCGGCTGTCCACCGGCAAATCCTACTGGTGGGGCAAGCCGCTCTTCGACTTTTACGTAATCGACGACACCTGGGTCCTCAGGAAACATATAGAGATGTTCATATACGCCGGCGTGGATTATCTGGTCTTCGACACCACCAACGGCCACGCATACACCGAGACGGCGCTGAAGCTTATGAAGCTGCTGCACGAATATAACGAGGCAGGCTGGAACGCCCCGAAGGTGGTCTTCTATACCAACACCGACGCCCTGAACACCGCGCTGGCCGCGTACAACGACGTTTACGCGCTTAACAAGTACCCCGACACCTGGTATATGATAGACGGAAAGCCGCTGATCATCACCGCCGTGGCCAACGGCACCATATACGACTTCTTCACCGTACGTTACGCACAATGGCCCAACTCGGACGTAAAAACTCCCGGAGGATACCCCTGGATCGATTTCGACGACGACGCAAGCATATATTACGATGAAAACGGAAAGCACGGAGTCATACCCGTTTCCGTTGCCCAGAACTGCTCCCCCAACGCCTGGTTCTCCGACAACGTGCTCTACGGTATGACCGGCGAGACCGGAGGCAGCAGAGGCCGGAGCTGGCACGACGGAAAGGACAATATCACCGAAGATTCGTACGTTTACGGTTACAATTTCCAGGAGGAATGGGACAACGCGGTGGCTTCCGAGGCGGAGACCGCGATGGTGCTCCAGTGGAACGAATGGCGCGCCGGAGTCTGGCCCACCGGCGGAAAACTGGCAATATTCGATCAGATGACTGCCGAGTACAGCCGTGACATCGAGCCTATGGAAGGCGGCTATTTCGACAACTACTATATGCAGCTGGCGGAGAATATCAGAAGATTCAAGAACACGGGCAGCCGCAGGGTCACGACAGAGAACGATACCATCGACGTGAAGGGCGCTTTCGGCCAGTGGAACAGCGTTGGCACCGAATTCGTCGACATGGAAAAGAGCACTGAGCCCAGAGACAGCAGATACCACGGAAAAGACAGGCTAGTCGACGATACGGGCCGCAACAACATGCTGCTGGCCAAGGTGGCAAAGGACGCAGAAAAGCTGTACTTCTACGTTCAGACCGCGGCTGATATAAGCGTTGACAAGGAAGGCACCTGGATGAACCTGTATCTTGACGTCGACGGAGATCTGTCGAACGGCTGGAACGGTTACGAATACAGGGTCAACGGCGCCGCTTCCGAAAACACTCTCAAGCTGGAAAAGTTCGACGGTTTCGGATTCGTGAAAGCCGCCGAAGTTAAGTACAGAGTTTACGGCAACCAGCTCATGCTGGAGATACCCAAGTCGGATCTAGGCATCTCCGGAGACGAATATTCTGTGAATTTCAAATGGGCCGATTCCAGGTCCGTGCTGGAGACGGTGGAAGACTTCTACCTTCACGGCGACACCATGCCTTACGGAAGATTCAGCTACGCTTTTAACGCGGGAAAGTGAGGCGCGGCTATGGGCAGCACGATGAAAAAACTGATACCGGCCCTGTTGACCGCCGCCTTATTCGCGACCTCCTTTTTTGCCGCGGCAAGGGCGGAAGAACGTAAGGAATACGTTAAACACACCACCTACGTAACGGACCCGGAAAAAGGCGTCCGGAACGGAGACCGCAACTGGGATCTGCTGTTTGACGCATACTCGGAAGGCGGAAGCATCGGCGGATACGCCGCCACGGAAAGCGGTTGGTTCGGAGTCGGATTCCGGCGCCCCTCTCCCGGCCGCGGCACGGTCACCGTGTCTTTCGATCTGAAAATGCCCGAGGGCAAGACCGCCAAATACGTGCAGGTGGGCCTCCGTCTGGGCGACTATACCGACACTCCCGCGGAACTGAAGGGCTTTTACGTATGCGTCAATTCCATCGGCAAGCTGGGCCTCTCCTCCGCCAACGGCAAAAAAGTGGAAGGCCAGGAGACCGGCTATCCCTTCACGGAAGGCAGAAAGGTGTATATCGAGGACAATGCGGATCTTGGCGAAGTGACGGTATATTTCGAAGATCAGGGCAACAAGGTGGAAGCGGCGCGCTGCAGGATAGACGGCAGCACGGTGACTATGGAGTACGCGGACGGATCCCTCTCCCCCGTATCGGTGAATTACAGGCACGAGATCCACAAGGACGGATATATTTCCGTACTGTCCTCCGGCCTCGGAACCGTATTGTCAGAACTTTCGGTAACGCTCCCTTCCTACTCTTTCACGGAATTTGAAAACGACACGGAGACCGTGGTGGGAAGCGGTGCGGACGAGGCAGAGGGCGATGCCGGAAACGAATCCGGCGCGTCGAAGAACGACACATCCGACACCAGGAGCGGCAGCCGGACGGGACTCCTGATCGGCCTGGGCGCGGCGGGAGCTGTTCTGATCGCAACGGCGGCCGTGGCAGCTGTGATGCTCGTCAAAGGCAAGAAGAAAGCGGAAGGACCCGAAGCCTGATAAGGCTCGATTTATAAAGGAGGAAACGTTCATGCGTATAATCCACAACAAAGGCGTTTGCGACCCCCATGTGCATATTTTCAACGGCAAAGCGTATATGTTTTCCACCCACGACAGATGCCCGGGAAATCCGGATTTCAGGATGGACGACTGGAGGATCTTCTCCTCCGACGACCTTGTCAACTGGAAATATGAATACACGCTGCGGCCGGAAGATACTTTTATGGGAAAGTTCAACAAATGCTACGCCACCGACGCGGCGGAACGGAACGGCAAATACTATTTCTACTTCTCCCAGGACCAGGACTGCACCGGTGTGGCGGTGAGCGACAACGGCCCCGGCGGCCCCTATCGGGACGCTCTGGGAAAAGCGCTGCTGCCTAAAGGATTGGTCGACACCGCCTGCTACGATCCCACCGTTTTTATTGACGACGACGAAGCGAAAACGCCGTACATCATGTTCGGGTACACCGTGTTCGGGAAACAGTATTATATTGCCCGGCTGAACGAGGACATGATCTCGCTGGCGGAGGAGCCGAGGCCCATCGACCGCATAGAGGGCTGGGACAGCGACGCCTGCTGGATCACGAAGCATAACGGCCTTTACTATCTGAACACCCATTGTTCCTATTATGCCACTTCGGACAACATCTACGGCCCCTACACTTTCCGGGGCACGTTTATGTCGGACTACACCGTGGACCACGGCACTTTCTTCACGTACCACAACCAGACTTATTTCACCTACGGCATCCCGGAGAATCTGGGCGACAAGGTCATCGACCCCTACTACAGGACGACGAAGATCGTTTACGCCCACTATAAAGAGAACGGCAATATCGTTACGGACGAGTTCATCAAGATCGCCGGCGTGGGTCAATACGACGCTTCCTGGGACGTGATCAAGGGCGAGTGGTTTTTTGCCGCATCCGACGGGATATACAAAAAAGAGAACGCGGACGGGTTCGAGATGCGCGGCATCAGAAACGGCTCCTATCTGTATTTCCAGAACGTGTCGAACATAAGGCAGAACGCTCCGATAGAGGTGCGCCTGTCCAACGGCAGCGGCAGGCCCTGTTCCGTAGAGATCCGGGAGGGCAGCCCCTTCGGAGCCATGCTGGGCATCATCAGCGTGGGCGATACGGGAGGCTTCGACAGGTACGTCACGTTCAGCACCGAGCTGGAGAACACCTACGGCACCCACGGTCTCTGCTTCGTTTTCAGGAGCGAAGCCGAAGAGGCGGCGGGGTTCGAAGATTTCAATTTTACGAAAGTAAGGCCTTAAAAGGTCCTGATAAATGACTTCGACCTGAAATTTAATGTTTAAGGCCGTCGATGGCGATGCGGTCCGTATTGTCACGGCGGCCTGTTTTGTGCTACAATTGACCGACGCCTTTTATAACCTGAAGACCGACGGCCCCTTTCCGGGCCGCGGTACGGCCGACGAATAGCCTGTTGAGACCGGAATTCGGCGTCTGGAGGATCCGCATGAAAAAACTGTTTTTTATAATACCGCTCCTGCTTTTAACGGCAATCGTTCTCGCCGGATGCGGCGCAAAGGGCAATACAGACCCGGACGATGATAGACCGGCTCTGACAGAACCGACGGAGGAACCATTCGTGATTAAAGATCTATCAAACGACACAACTCTCGCGGAGTCGCTGATCTTCGCGAACCAGGCGGCCAACACCGTACAGGCCAGATACGTCGACGGTTCGGACAGGGCCGCCTATGAGATCTTCAACAGGCAGGTCAAGATCGTGGAGTCTCTGAGTCCCGACGGGAAGCTGGGCATCGCGAGCATCACCGACAGGAGCAGCGGCGGCACCTACGTGACCGATTCCATGCACTCCTACGTGGTGGACAAAAACGGCAAAGTGTGGTCGGACAATTATTCCACCACCGCCGGCAGGATCAACACCACCAGGCACGGCTATTACTACTACGAAGTGTTCCTGCGGGACCAGACTTTCGGCACCAAAGAGAACGGCAGCTACGTTTTCGCCGACGAAACGTCGCTCAGCAATTTCGACAACGCCTGGGGCTGCTCCGGCCACTGCGTCGCGAATTATGAAAGAGGCAAGTCGGTGACGATGGTGCTGACGCAGGGCCTTGACCCGTACATCTTCAAGACCCTTAAGACGCCGGTGCCCAGGGACAAGGTCACCCACATTGCCATCACCGTTTCCGCCACCGGTTCGGGCGGAAGGAGCCAGCTTTTCATATACGACACAAAGACCGGCGACTTCAACGCCGAGCAGATGATCAATTTCGAAATGGCCTGCGATGGAACGCCTCACACCTACGTCATCGAGATAGGCAGCATCCTGAAGGGCGATCTGCTGGGCGTCAGGCTCGACGCGGGCAGGACCAGCGGAGACGAATATAAGATCACCGACGTCAGGGCGGTCACCATCGGTGACTCCATAAAGGCGGTGGGAGAAAAGACGCTGGACGTGTATCCCGACAAGGTCCACCAGAGCTTCAGGCTGCTGGCCAGAGACGGTTACGAAGCGGTGAGCGAATTCGGAATGATCTGGGAATTGCCCAAAGAGAACGTGGAAGACGTGCTGATCCGCGACGCGGCAGGCGCGCACAGGGACGTCAATATCGACCCTGCCACGGTGGAATACGTTGCCTTCAAAGTGAAGGGCGCCGGTATCGTGGCGATCATAATACCGAGCGACGGGTCAACTAAGGAAACCAGGGTCACCGAAGAGGACGGCAAATACGTGGTACGCCAGACCGCCTCCGGAAAGCTGGATTTCCGTTCCGGTAAAGACTGCAAATTCGGCCACAGAATATACACGAATCCCACCGATGACATCTACGCCGTGGACTACCCCGCCTGGCTGGAGCGCAATCCCCTTTCCGCCGGAGCTTTCACTGTGAACCCCGGATCCGACAAAGCCAAGGTCGAAGGCTACGACGCCATCAAGGGCTACTACGTCACTTCCGTGGCGGGCACCCACTGGCCCAACGTGTTCAAGGAAGGCCACCGCAATGATTATTTCGTTTCCAACATCACCGTCAACGGAGATTCCGCGGACAGAGAGATCTATCTGTGCGTGACCTCCACGCCCGGAACGCTGGAATGCGCAGTGCTGCTGGACGACAAGAATATGCTGGTGCCGATGCCTATGGAGGTCATCAAAAACTTCGACTGCGAAAAAGAAGAAGCCGTGTACGATCCCCTGGACATCTCCTTCAGCAACTCCATCTTCCCGCTGGTGGTAAGATCCGGCAAAAGCGTTTCCTTCTCTGACGTCCACCTGTACGTGAACTGGGGCATCTTCGAGCTCAAGCAGCTCTCGGCAATACAGTTCTTCGTGTCCTACTACCACCTGTCGACCGGCTGCAGCGAGTCCAACTGCATCAGCTTCTACGGTGTTTTCGGCAAAGACGGTTCGTTGCTCCCCGACTTCAGAGGCCACAGCGGCATCAGATGGGACTATGACCCGCAGTTCACTTCCGTGGGCACCTCAAAAGCCACCTCATATATCGACAACAACGGCAAGCTCGTTATGAACGAGTATCTGGGCTCCAAGATCAACAGCTCCGGCCCTACCTACGCAGATCTGGAATATTCATATATCTCAGACGGCGGCGCGTTTAAATATACGCTCCGCCACACGGAATTCCCGCAGACCGACGAGAACAGGACGTACGACGTTTTAGAGCTGGAGTTCCTTAAAGATCTCACCCTCGACGACGTTAAAAAGCAGTTCACGCTGCTGTATCAGGACAGCCGGTCCGACTACTTCTCGGAACTCAGTTATATGGATCCCGACGGCAACAGGCAGCACGTGGATCTTGTGACCAAGGACCGGAGCGAGACAGATTACGTCATCAATTCTCAAAACGGCTGGTACGCTTATTATCACTCCAGCAGGCCAGTGCCGGATCACGTGACCGGCGAGGACGACCCCATGAACTACGCGGTGATAATAAAGAGTTCGGATATAGTTATCGGCGGCAAGGCCTGGAACGGCAATTTCATACTGCGCGACAGTTTCGGCGGCAACGTCAACTTCTCCGTGCTTACCCTCGACCTGGGCAAGACCACTTTCAAGGCCGGAGACCACATCTACTTAGAGTTCATCATGCTCCCCTGGGCCAACCGCGACCTGACCTCCGACTCCAACATACTTATGGTGTTCGAAGATTCCGTTAAGAAGCCGCTGAAAGTTGCCTCCGTAAAGACCGGGACAGTTGTCGAAGAACCCTACCTGGCCAGAGTGCTCTGCGTTGACAATGAGGCGGAATTCACCGTTACCGGCGGCCGCAACAGAAACGTGGTGCGTGTCGACGGGTTTACGGCGCTGGGACGCCCGGCCATCGAGATAATAGATAAGGACGGCAATGCCACTCCCTACGTGACGAACGTGAAGGATTACGACGGCTACGGCGTGCATCTCGGCAGAGACTGCACCTACGCATATTCTTTCGTGTACGAGACGGAGGACCCGGACGCGGAGATCACGTTCAGGATCACCGTGAAATAAGCGGACTTGCGAGCAGCGCTGCCTGACCGGCGGCGGAGCGGTCAATAAAAACAACTATCAGTAATCGAAGAGGTTGCCGGCAACGGGTATCGTGGCCGTCAGCCTTTCTTTTTTATATGGCTTTCTGATCTCTATCATAACTTTGATCGATCCTGATGATATCCATACGCATACCCTCCCGTTGTCAGCAAAACGCAGTTAAAGTCATCGTCCGGCGGAAATTTTAACTCTTGCCCGGACCGCAGGCAATCATTTTTTTGACCCGTATTGAAACGGCAAAACAAAAATGATATAATTCAAAAAAAGTTGAGAACAATTCCGGCATTGACCGGACCCGACATGAAAAACAGAACGGAGGAAATGTTAAAATGTTCAAAAAAGCAGCGTTTTTAGTTGCAGTAGTGATGGTCATTACGATGCTGTTCGCAGCATTTCCCGCGACTGCGGCCGAAGCCGGCGAGGCAGAATTCGTAAGATTTACCGCCGGCGGAAACGACCCCTATGCTACTTTCTCATTCAGCATGGACGGCAACCACGACAGGATCGATCCCGATACTGTCACCTGGGCGGCTATCCGCTATAAGACCGGCTCTCAGTACGACAGCACGGGCGTTGAGTACACGGCACAGTTCTACATCAGCCCTGCGGCAGAGCCCTGCGTACCCATCAGGTACAACTTCTCTGGCAACTGGGAGACCGCAATCATCGATCTGACCTCGGTATCCGACGTCACCGATCTCGACTCCAAGTGGGACGGCACGTTCTACACCGCCACCACCACGATCAGGTTCGACCCTCTGGAGCCCGACCGCGATCCCGAGAACACCGCGGCTGACGGCAGCAGCGGCCAGGTCAACGAAGGCGACTACATCGACGTTGCATGGATCGCTTTCTTCGAAAAAGAAGATGACGCCAAAGCTTATACCGGAAAAGAGAATACCCCCTATTGCATCCTTGACGTCGAGAATCTGCTGTTGCTCAACGGAGCCAATAACCTTAAGGCCGAGAGGTACACCGACGAAGGAGCGGTCGCTCCCACCGAGGCTCCCAAAGACGCTCCCGTCAAATACGTTCTAAGCCCTCGCGATACCGGTTCGAACAATCCTCAGGCGTTTACCGGCCACGCCAGCACGGCCATCGAGTTCGTAGTCCCCGAAGGAATGTCCTTCAAGTCCCTCACCCTGTCCTCTCCTACGTGGGGCGCTCAGGAGAACGCCAACCTTGACGCTGTTATCTATGCGTGGAACAGAGACTACGATACTACCATCGAAGGAACCGAGCTCGGCACTTTCCGCAAAGAGAAGCACGTCGACAACATGGAACTCGAAATGGATTTCGGAGTCATCCTGCCTCCCGGAAAATACGTGATCGTTATGACGGCCGAGGACGATACCATCGGCGCCTGGAACGGCACTTATGACGAAACCGGATACGACGCCATATTCTACTTCGATGACGTAGAGAACGACTCCTGGTTCCCGGCTTCCTGGATCACCCTGATCAACGGCACCGAAAAGGCCATCGAGCTGCCTACCGCGGCTCCTACCGCCGAGCCTACCGCAAAGCCTACGGACGCTCCTGCCACCGAAGTTCCGGCAACCGCCGAGCCTACCAAAGAGGCAGTTGCCACCGACGCTCCCGCTACCGATGCTCCTAAGAACACCGACAACGGCGGAAACAAGGGCGATGACACCAAGGAAAGCAAAGGTCTTCCCACCGGCGCTCTTATCGGTATCATCTGCGGCGCAGTAGTACTGGCCGCCGTGGTAGTCGTCATTATCGCGGCCAAGAGCAAAAAGAAGAAATGATCATTACCGCTTAAAGCCGGATCTTTAAAAGGTCCGGGCAGTGAAGGACCACCTGCCGAGCGGGTGGTCCTCGTTTTTTATTGACCGCCTCATACGTTCGAAATTGCTTTTACGGTTCGAACTATGTTACACTTAAAGCGCAGACCGGAACGGCCGCGATGCGGACAGCCATTGCCCCGGAAAACGGGGCGGATAACAGCGAGAACGATATGATAGAAATATCCAAATTCAGGCAGGAAGCGAAAGACGCCCTTCTGAGCCGCGGGCTCAGAGAGGACGACGTTGTCCTTTTCGCCGAAACGGATATGACCCTCGAGCTGGATCACGCGGCGGTATATCTTGTCCTCACCGAAGAGAAGCTGTACGTCATCGAGGGGCAGCTGAGACTGGAAGGCAGGCCGGGCAAGCTCCGCCGCCGGGACGCGGTGCGGAGAGTCTTTATGGAGACCGGTTTCGCGGAGTACGATTTTACGGTCCCGGAAAAGGCGAAGGAAGAAACGCAGGAAGCGTCAAAGAAAGAGGCAAATGAAGGCGCGCAGGAAGCGGCGGATCGCGGCGATCGGGGCGACAATGGTGCTGTCTCCCCTGCTCAGCCGGAGACCGACACGGGCGTCAAGGATCTCTCCATCGAGGAAATGATCTCCTGCGGCTACCTCTGCGCAAAGATCCACGGAGAACCCCGGAGGATCGCAGCCATGAGCCGCAGCGCCCTGAGAGACGCCAGGCTCTTCGTAAAATACGCTTCCAAATATCTTGCGGACCGCAGCGTGGAGACAGACGAAGAAGATTTCAAAGACGATCGCTTCTGCCCGAAGTGCGGCTGCCGCTACCCGGATCCGGAGCGCAAGATCTGCCCGAAATGCATGGAGAAGACGAAGATCTACAAAAGGCTCCTGGTCTTTTCCAAAAAATACAAATGGCAGATGCTCTCGGTGCTGGGGGCAATATCGCTGCTCAGCGCGCTGGGCGTTATCGCCCCGTACGTATCCACCTCGTTCTTCTACGACAAGATATTGACCGACGGCACCAGATGGTACGGGCAGATCGCGTTCGTACTGGCGCTGATAGTGGGGCTGAGGCTCCTCAGCACGCTGGTGGGCGCATTGTCCGGGATCATATCCGCCAGGGTATCCGCCCACGTGACGTACGACCTAAAAAGGACGATCTTCTCCGCCATCGAGCGCCTGTCCCTCTCCTTCTTCACAGCCCGCCAGACCGGCGGACTGATGAACCAGATCAACAACGACGCCAATACCGTCTACTGGTTTTTCTGCAGCGGGGTGCCCGAATTCCTGAAGAATTCTGTACAGCTGATCGCCGTGTTCGTGATAATGCTCATAATGGATCCGGTCCTTGCGCTGTGCACGATGGTGGTAGTGCCCGCCTTCGCATATATAACCTGGCGGATCTACAGGCGCATGATGACGCTCCACAACCGCCGCTACACCAGCGCCAGATCCATGAACAGCGCTCTTTCAGACGCCCTTGCCGGTTTCCGGGTGGTCAAGACCTTCGCCCGCGAAAACGAAGAGACAAAACGTTTCGACAAACGTTCCCGCCGCCTGGCCGCGGACAGCAAGAACGTCACCATATTCAACAACACCGCCTTCCCCTTCGCCTCCTTCGTCATGTACCTCTCCAATATCGTGATCTGGGTGATCGGAGGCTGGATGGTGATAACGGGCCGCTCCGGAATGACTTACGGCCAGCTGATGGCGTTCCTGGCGTACGTAGGGCTTATGAACGAGCCTATGTTTATGTTCGTGGATATGATCTACTGGTTCTCCGACTGCACCAACGCCGCCGGAAGGCTGTTCGAGATCGCAGACGCGGAACCGGACGTGCGCGAATCCGAGGAACCCGTAAAGCTCGGAAAAATGCAGGGCAGGGTGGAATTCAAAGACGTGGAATTCGCCTACGACAAGGGCAAGAAAGTTATTGACGGAGTCTCGTTCGAAGCGGAGCCCAGGCACGCCGTGGGCATCGTGGGTCACTCCGGCGCGGGCAAGAGCACGCTGGCCAACCTGCTGATGCGGCTGTACGACGTTGACGCCGGAGAGATACGCATCGACGGGGTCAACGTCAAGGACCTTTCTTTCGCGGAGCTGCGCCGGAACGTGGGCATCGTTTCCCAGGAGACGTACCTGTTCGTAGGCACCATCGCGGACAACATCCGCTATGCCCGGCCTGAGGCATCATTCGAAGAAGTGCTCACGGCCTCCAAGATATCCGGCGCCCACGACTTTATAGTGAAGCTGCCGGACGGGTACGACACAAAGATCGGGTTCGGCTACAAAGACCTTTCCGGCGGTGAACGGCAGCGGCTCTCGATCGCCCGGGCCGTGCTGCTGGACCCCACCATATTGATACTGGACGAGGCCACCGCGGCAATGGACACGCAGACCGAGCGGCGGATACAGCAGGCTTTGACCGAGCTGTCCAAAGGCCGCACGACTATTATGATCGCTCACCGGCTTTCAACGCTCAGGGACGTGGACAAACTGGTGGTCATCGAGAACGGGAAAGTGCAGGAATCCGGCACGCACAGTGAACTGCTGAAACAGAAAGGCGTATATTTCAAGCTGTACAAGCTGCAGCTGGACGCGCTCAAGAACATCGGGGTGAGTGAAGAATGACAGATGCCAATATACCGGACAACGGCGCGGAAAAAGAAGCCGTAGAGAAAAGCTCGTTGACCGACGTGATAAAAATAGAATATATCGGGCCGGACAATGCCGAATTCACCGTGAAGAACGGCTATATCGGCATCAAACTTGACCGTCCCGTCCCGGAAGAGGAACCGGCGGAGGAAACTCCGGCCGGGGCTGCGGCAACCGCGGCGGCAGAGACGACAACCGAAAATGAGGCGGCAGAGGCAGCGGAGAAGCCCGACGAGCCTGAAAAAACCGGTACGGACGAAAAGCCGGAGAAACTGGAAAAACCCTACCGCATCACCGAAGACGGACGCCTGGAATACGACCGCGTGTTCCTGCACCGCTGCTTCCCCAACGAACTGTCGGAAGGCTACGTTTCCGTGCTCGACCGTGACGGCGCAGAGCTGGGTATGATCCGGTCCATAGACGATTTCCCCGAAGAGACCCGGGAACTGCTGAGGCTTGAACTGGGCCGCAAATATCACTTCTTCACCATCAAGAGCGTGCGGTCCGTCAACGAAAAGTACGGCTATTCGTACTGGAAGATCACCGACGAGGCTGGAGAACGGGAGTTTACGGTGCGGGACACCTACCGCAACATCACGAAAGTGTCGGAAGACAGGGTGTTCGTCACGGACGTGGACGGCAACCGGTTCGAGATACCGTCGCTCTCAGCCCTTGACCGCAGGAGCCGCCGGAAGATAGAACTGTTCCTGTAAGCGCCGCTCAGGGACGATCATGAGGCCATGAATATTCTGAAACGTTTGTTCAACAGAAAAAAGCGCAAGACGCCCGCTCAACTGCAGAGCGAGCTGGTGGCCTCATTGCCCCTTGGCGACGTGCCGGGAGAACTGATCAGCGCTTTCCGGTTCGACATCGACAACGACGGCCGCAAATGCGACGGAGCGGTGCTGTTGACCGACAAAACGCTGGCGGTATATATCGACCGCGAAGAAACGGCACGCTATACCATTTCCGACTGCCTCCGCTTCGAATTCAGAGCCTTAGTCGGCGCCTGCGAGATAGACGTCACGGACTCTCAGGGCGAACACGTGATATGCCGCGCGGACAACGCCTCCCGTGACCTGCTGGCCAAGAACGCCCGCCGCCTTGAGCGGCTCCGAGAGACAGGCACCTACAGCACCGACGAAGAGCTGGAGATGTACCGTGTCTGCCCCAGGTGCGGCCGCAAGCTCCAGCGCGGCCTCAGCGTATGCACCCATTGCGCCGATAAAAAGTCGATGCTGAAACGGCTCCTGGTGATGGCCAGGCCCTACCGCAAATACCTGATCATTTCCGCGATACTGTTCTTCGCCGGTTTCGCGCTCCAGCTGGTGGGTCCATACGTCAACAAGCTCCTGGTAGACGGATACGTCGACAACGCCCAGGCGAAGGCCGCAGCGGCAGCGGGAGGCGCAGACCGGGCCGTGATCTTCCGGGGCTTCATACTCACCATAGCATTGATGCTGCTCATCCGTATCGGGCAGTCCGTCATAACCTCCCTCAGGAACCTGTCGGTAATGCAGGCAGGCACGGGCTTCATCGTTGACCTCCGGCGCATGGTATTCGAAAAGATACAGCAGCTGTCGGTCAGGTCCATATCCAAACGCACCTCCGGAGAGCTGATGCGCAGAGTCACCGGCGACACCTCCCAGCTGGAGAATTTCATAGTGGGACAGCTGCCGAACATAATCGAGCAGACCGTGCTGGTGGTATCCGTCACCGTGATACTGTTCATATTCGACTGGCGGCTGGGGCTGCTCATACTGGCGCCTCTCCCCCTCTGCCTCATAAGCTGGGCCTCCATCAGCCGGTTCTTCCACCGCATTTACGGCCGTCAATGGGAAGCCGAGTCCCGCAGCGGCACCGTATTGTACGACATCTTTTCCGGCATCCGCGTGGTCAAGGCATACCGCACCGAGCAGAAGGAGTTTGCCCGGTACGACGGCGCGGCCAAGGAAGAAAAGGACATTGCCGTAAAGAACGAGACCGTGTTCAACCTGGTGGACCCGCTGTTCGGACTGGTGATGAATCTGGGAACGATCTTCCTGCTCTACTACACCGGCACCAGGATCCTCGGCGGCAATATGACGCTGGGCGACGCCTCGATGCTGGGAGCGTACGTGGGGCTGCTGTACGGCCACATCGGCTGGGTGGCGAACCTTCCGAGGATAATCGTCAGGACCGTGACGTCGATGATAAAAGTGTTCGACGTGGTAGACGAGAAAGCTGACGTTGCCGACGCCAAGGAAGCGCTGACGGTCAAGATAAAGGGCGATATCGACGTGGAAGATCTGACCTTCGGCTACGACGAAGGCACTGACGTGCTGAAAAAGGTCAATCTCCACATCGACAGCGGCAAGATGGTAGGCATCGTGGGCAGGTCCGGCGCGGGCAAATCCACGCTGATCAATCTTATTATGCGTATGTACGACCCGGACGGAGGCTGCGTGCGCATCGACGGTCACGATCTGAGGGACATCTCCCAGCAGTCGCTGAGGTCTCAGATCGGCGCCGTGCTCCAGGAGACCTTCTTGTTTAAAGGCACCATATACGACAATATCGCCTACGCCCTTCCGGGCTGCCCCAGAGAGGCCGTGCTGTCCGCCGCCAAAGCTGCGGGCGCCCACGATTTCATAATCAGGCTGCCGGACGGATACGACACCGTGATAGGCGAAAACGGCCACACCTTGTCAGGCGGAGAACGCCAGAGAGTGTCTATCGCCAGGGCGCTGCTCAGAGATCCGCGCATATTGATACTTGACGAGGCAACGGCGTCTCTGGACACCGAGACCGAAAAGAACATACAGGACACGCTGAAAAAGCTGATAAAAGACAGGACCACCATTGCCATCGCCCACCGCCTGTCGACTCTCAGGAACGCGGATTTCCTGGTGGTGCTGGACAAGGGCGCCGTGGCGGAAGTGGGCACCCACGAAGAGCTGATGCGCCGTAAAGGCATCTATTACGGGCTGGTGATGGCCCAGAGGCAGATGGCCGGCAGGAAGGGCAAAACCGGCTGAATCAGGGTTCCGCCCTGCCTCAGCCGGTCTCTTTATTGCCGATTTAAGCTTTTATAAATCTAATTATCTCACCCCATACTGCAGGATCCTGCTCCGTCATCCGGCCGATGGGTTTGTCGGAGAAATATTCCTTCCGGGCCTCGGGCGTCTCCAGCTGTTTCTCCCCTATCCGGCGGTAATATTCTCCGATCCAGGCGTTCATGGTCCCCAGGGCTTCCGCCGTGTATTGAGGGTTGTGCTTTTTGCCCTCCACGGTCACGACGCGCACGTTCGGATTGTTCAGCTTAAGGACCTGCCCGGCGTTGTATTTGTAATTGACCATGGGATCGTCAGTGGAATGGAACCACAGGAGCTTGTCACCGGTGGAAGCCAGGTACTTACGGTTGTCCAATGCGCCATAACGCGGGTAAAGCTTCTTCTCGAACCGTTTTACGACGTTGGCCGGCAACCGCAATTTCACGAATCCCATCATCTCGTCCGCGATGCTTACGAACCCGGAAATGATGACCGCGCGGGTGACGGAAGGATTCAGATTGGCAATGTTGAGCGCCGTGTATCCGCCCAGCGAGTGGCCAACCGGTATGATCTCCTCTCCCGGCCTGAGCAGTTCGAGCAATTCCACGACGTCCCTGGTGGGAGCGTTGACGGAGTCCATCTTCTCTCCCCCGGAGGCGCCGCAGCCCGTATAATCCAGCGTCAAAACCCTGAATCCCGACCGGCAGAGCAGCTCTATCTCCGTCAGATATGCGGTGTGGCCCGGGCCCATGCCGGGGCAGAACAATATAAGTTTTTCGGCGTCGAAGCCAGGGTAGCAATATGTGAAATACTGTACCGTCACTCCGGCGGAATTCTCGAAGGACTTCTGCTCACATATAAGGCCCGGAAAATCCCCGGGGCAATAATACGGTATCGCCTCGTCCTTGTCGTACCGCTGAAGGAAGTTTTTGGAGTATATTTTAGTGATCAGACCCATACAGTTTCCGCCTTTCTTATTCGTGCGCGCAATATCATTTACTGACACTGTTATACCTTAAAAACGCCGGTCAGAATATTCCCGGAATAATGAGAGAGATCCCCATTCCTATCAGGAACGAGGCGGCGTTGGCCGCCAGCGCGTAAACGACGCAGATACCTGTCGACCGCTCTTTTTCCGGCAGCTTTCTCAGGAAGATGGAATAGATCACGGCTTCTACGGCGAACACCAGGAATTCCAGCAGGAAATAACCGAAAATGAATCCGAACCGTCCGAAATTGAGATCGATCACGTTCAGGGCAACGTTCAGCAGGATCTGGGTCACTATATTGACGACCAGTATGAACAGCAGCGATTTTTTGTCCCGGAATCTGAACAGCAGCGCGATAAGTATCTCGACGGCCACGGTTATGACGATCCGGGCGATCAGCGAAAGGGCTTCGTGGTACCATTGATACGTCCTGCGCAGCGTCAATTGCGTGTTTCCGCCTGCGCCGATACCGGCCACATCCACTGTGAAATATGAATCGAACGCGTACCGCTCGCATACGCCGCTGACCGCGAAACTTCCGCTCTCGGGGAAATACAGGAGCAATTTGAAATTCTCGGGCGGATGATATCCCCACGAAAGTTCTCCGGACTCGACTTCCCTGATCGTATTCTGAAGGTAATAATACCCGTCTGCGTCTTCGTAATTCATAAACGCGCGCCAGACCTGTTCCGGCACGCCGGTCTGATCCTGACGGATGGTGTTCTCATCACCCTCCCAGGCAACGAAAGGCCCGGAGTAAGGCTTCTTGGACAAAAGCGTTCCGTAGCAGAGTCCGTCTCCTGCGTTTTTCAAAGTGATCCGGATCGAGGGTTTGGGGCCCGAGTCTGCCGAAGCCGGCAGCAGCAGGAACGCCGAGAGGAGCAATACGCTTACTAAAATAACAAATACCTTTTTCATTTTTGCCTCCTTGCATTGCAAAGACCCTGTTTCAGACGTTGACGGAGCTATACCGTCCCCGTCGTTTCTTTTATAAATTCAACGCACCGCTCAGGGTGATTGATTGAAAATTCACCGTGGTAAAGGCCCGGGAATCTATCGACCCGGCAGCCCGGAACCAGCTGTTTTATGGCGTCAAGGGACTTCAGTATACCGCGTTTTTCTTTTGCCCCGGCAACAGCCCTGACCTGCGCCGAAGTTTCGGACAGCGATTCATTCAAAGAGTACGAAACGCTCGCTTTCAAGAACGCTATCATATCCGGCTTGGCGATCCTGCAGGTATCCCGGTAATAATCTTCGAAGAACGCTTCATCCATCCTGAGCGACTTGAACTGCAGTCTGGCAAATCTTCTGTTTTTGATAAGCCCGTAGCCGGAGCCGAAAGCCGGACCTATCAATGCTCCGGTCAGGCCCGAGGGGATAACGGAAGCGCTCTCTATCATAGCGCAGCGGCAGATATCTCGCCTCCGTGACAATATCTCCAGCGCGATCTGGGCGCCCAGCGACAATCCACCGATCATCAGCACTTTCCCTGAGCAGCGTTCGTCAATGAACTCCACTATTTCAGAAGCGTTGTCCTCGATGGACGTGAACGGTCTGTCGCTCTCGGCATGGCCGTCGAGCACAGGCAGTATCACGTGATGATCGGACTGAAGCATTTCCGCTTCCTTCCGGTAGTTCCACCAGGAAAGTCCTCCTCCGTGCAGCAAAATTATCGTCTCCCGGTCTTTCGATCCGAATTCATGATAATTCATATTACTGATCCCCGCGCCGTTTTATCGCGCTCGTCCGTCACGAAATGTTTCACGCCCTCGCACTGGCGCCCCAGCTCCGTCCTTAAGAAATCAGGATAATACCGCACGGGATCGTCCGGCGCTATCCAGCGAAGGTATTCTGTATGACCGTCTTCCGTAAAGCTGCCTGAAACCGGTTCGTAATCCTCCGGCACCTTCATGTAGAAGAAAAAAGAGATCTCGTAGATCAGTTTCCCATTGTTCGCTGGAGCGTCTCCGTAAAAATAATTTTCGTGTATAAATCCCAGCCGGTCGATCTCCATCCGGACGCCGGTCTCCTCGTACACTTCCCGGACCACCGCCTCCTCGGCGGTCTCGCCGAACTTGATCCTGCCGCCGACGGAATACAGATAATCCGGCCGGGCGCCGTTGCCCGCCATCAGCAATTTGCCGTCTTTGATTATGATGGCCCCTGCGCGGATATTGACCAGTCCGCCATCGCAGGGAACGCACACGTCCTTGTTCATACTGCCTCCGTAATTGTCGATGATTTCGATCGTCCTGCGCCAACAGTATAACATTTCGGCGGGGCCAAATCAATCTGCCGGCCGGGTCAAATCTTTACAAACCCCGCTGCCGTACATTATAATAGACGACGAAAATACGAACCGTACTGCGAAGCGCCCTGAAGCCTCGCGATACGGTATCCCGGGGCGTGAACGATATGCTAAAACAGACCGGAACTGACAAACGGGACAACGGCCGCAGAAACGCATTGACGCTTGCCGCCGTATTCGCCGCGGCTGCGGCAATTATCTGCGTCCTCGCCGGCTGCAGCAGGAAAGTTGACGTTTCCCGCGTCAACATAGGCGGCGTGCCTTTAGGGGAGCTGCGGTTCTACACAGAGATGTCCGGAGCCACGGAAGCGGCAAAGTCGAAAAAGGCCGAAGCGGTCCGGTCCCACGTGAACATGCTGTTGACGGAAGCAGGCGGCCGGGAGCTGGAAATTGCCACCGAAGACCCCTCTGCGGCCTCCGAAACCGAGCCGGACGGATCGCCGGCCCTCATATTCAAAGAGAATGCCTCTTACGGCTACGACAATTACTCTGTAAGGTTCGGACGCGCCGGGCAGGTATCGTTTGAGGGCGGCAGCGAATGGGCCCTTAAAATGGCATTTGGAGCGTTTCTGGAGGCATACGTGCTGAACGGGAAAGGGATCGACGCCGAGGCCGCAGCCGCGCAGGGCATCCGTGAAGGTGATCCGCTCATCGACTACAAGGCCCCTGACCGCGAAGCATATATCAACGACCCCTCTCTTCTCCCCCTTCACTGGCTGGGCGAATGGACGCCTCCCTCCGTGATGCTGGACTACGACCTTAAAGTCGCCTGCCTGGAGCGCAGGGACAAGCGCCACGTGTTTACGGCTTCCCACCGGGGCGACTGGCACAGGTACCCGGAAAATTCCATCGAGGGCATCATCTCGGTCTGGGCTATGGGCGGCGACTGCGTAGAGATCGACCTGCGCTTCACCAAGGACAAGGTCCCTGTGGTACTGCATGACACCACTCTTTCGAGAACGACGGATTTCGCGGACAAGGCAGGCAAAAACGGTTTGCCGGAATCGGACAAGATAGGCGACTGGACACTGGAGCAGCTCCGTCAATTGCGCCTAAAAGAAGGCCTGGGCGGAGACGACGCGGCGGTCACCCCGTACCTCATCCCCACCCTGGAAGAGTGCCTGATTGCCGCCAAAGGACGTTTCTTCTACATCCTGGACAAGCAGAAGGCGTGGCGGTACGCGGAACTGCCGGAGATCGAAGAGATACAGCCTCTCAGCAAGAAGCGCTACCTGGCGCCCTGGATGGAGCGCGGGGACAATTTCGAGTCGGTACTCATTGCCTACGGCACTATCGACGAGACCGAGGAAGGCACGCTTGACGCGGACGAGGCACTGAAGATCCAGAAATATATTTACGATACGTACGGACGAAAAATGTATTTTTACCTGAGAGGCTGGACCGACCGGGGCACCGCGGAACCTTATGCGGAAACGCTGGAAAAAGGTTCGCTCACCAACTCCGGCATAATCGTTAACGGCGGCTTCGTGGGCTCGGACACCGGAATGCAGAAGATCATCAAGGAACTGGTGAAAGCCCATCCGAAGACATTCTTCGGAAGCTGGACCATAGACTCCAACGGCAACGACTCGAAGGAAGTCTGGGATAAAATGTACGAAGTCGGGCTCAGAGGAATGATGTCCGACGACATATTGGCGCTGGTCAAGAATGCGGCGGAACTGGCGAAATACGTTTAGGCCGGAACGCGGCTAAGCGGTGATCGAGGAGTGATATTATGAAAAAGATCTTATCTTGCGTGATTGTAATTGCCCTTATCCTGGCGCTTTTCTCTGTTGTCCCCCACGCGGATGACGATAGGAAAGAGATCCAGAACGTCAATCTTTCGCCGGAAGGCGTATTGACCTGGGACCCCTATGAAGGAGCCACCAGATACTGGATCACATTCGAGCCCCAGGACGCCTTCGAGCCGGAAGGCTGCTCCGCGGACCTGTACCAGAGAGCCAGGGACGTGAATTTTGCCAGCGGCACCCACTCTTTCTCCCTCGTGGCCTGCAACGACAACTGGGGCAACCTTTCGCAGATCTATTACGGGACCTTCGAGTATACGGCGCCAGTGGGGCTGGGGAAAGTTGACAATCTCCGCTGGGACGGCAAAACCGCCAGATGGGATCCAGTGGACGGCGCAGTAGGCTACAACGTTTACCTGTACAATGGCGACGTGAGCACGAACTATTATTACGTCGAAGAAACGTATCTGGACTTTTCGAACAGCATCGCGCTGGTCCTCGGCAACGACTACAGATTCGCTGTGATGGCCATTGCCGACGGGGACGGAGCCAACGGAGAGATGTCGGAGCTCAGCGGTTCCACGCCGGGATGGTTCGAATACAGGGATATCCAGAACGTCAATATATCGGAAGACGGCATATTGACCTGGGATCATTATGAAGGGGCGGAAAGATACTGGCTGAGGTACGGAGACGGAGCCTGCGAGACGGGAGATGAACTGACGGTGGATCTGAACAGGCTGTTCACCGAGTACGGCGCCGAAAGCGGCACATACCGCATCGACCTGGTGGCCTGCCTTTCTAACTGGACCGATATATCGCACCATTACGATGGCACTTTCGATTACGTAAAGCCTGAAGTTACCGCCACACCGGAGCCTCAGCCCACGGCGCCCGAGATCCCTCCCGAAGAGACGCAGACGGACGAAACGGCCGCTCCCGCCACGGACGTTCCCGCAACGGAAGCTCCCGTCACGGACGCGCCGGTGGTCACGGACGCGCCGATAGTCATCGACGAACCGTCAGCAACGGACGGCAATGGAGACGTCAACGACGCCGCGACGCAGACCTCCATAACCGTTCCCGCCACTGCCGGTCCGTCGGACAACGACAACAATACCGGCGTGAAAAAAGGCGTCAGTCCCGCCTTGATCATCGTTCCGGTCGTGCTGGTCCTGGCGGCCGCAGGCGGCATAGCCTTCGCAGTGATAAATGCCAAAAAGAAATAAAGACTGAACAATAAAAATACCGGCTCCCCTCGATCATCCGGGAGCCGGCTTTCCGGGCGCCGGAGCGGCGCCTTTTTTATTTGCGTTTTACTGCAGAGCCCGTTGTCAGCCCTGATACTCGAACACGGCCACGCGCTGGGCTCCCAGCACTTCGGCGTTCCAGGAGGCCACCTGCGTAGGGTCATCGGGATAGGCGCCCGCCAGACCCGAAATGAAATCGCGGCCAGTCTTGTCCAGCCCCTGCTCCGCAAATTCCACGAAATCGTCCGGCAGGCCCACCCAGTGGCGCGTCTCGTCCGTGGCGATGTTGTTGGTAGCCTTGTACACTTCCCAGACCCATTTGGGCGTCGGCCACAGGCGGATGGAATCCGAGGCTCCTATCTTGCGGTAAAAGCCCTGGTTGGGGCCGTGCTGGCCGTGATGGCCCATCTGCACGTACTCGGAAGCGATCTCCTCCATCGGCCACATTTTAAGGAGCTTGGAGGAATTGTCCGTGTAGGAATCCCCCAGGAACAGCACGCTGTGGCTGCCGTAGGTCATGCGGAGGACGGTGGAAGTGCTGTTGACGTTGGCGTTGCTCTTGGCCCAGGTCTGGAGCACTCGGAAATTGACCCCGTCGACCTCGATGTTCAGCACGTTCTCGATGCTCTCGGGAGTGATCACCGCGCCGTTGACCAAATTGTAATAGTAGTCGTATCCGGCGTCCACAGGTTTGGCGTACTGCTCTTCCGGTATATCGGCTCCGTCGATGCCGTTAAAGCCGCATATGGAATAATAGTTGTCGAAGCCGCGCTTCAGCTGTTCCACTTCTTCCAGGTCGTAATCCCCCTCGCCCGCAGTGGTCTTCCACTCAACGCCGAATTCGGGGAAATTGAAATAGAAGTTGTTGACCTTGTAATTGTCCGAAGCTGTGTAGCGCTCCAGCATCTTGGCCGCCTCGCCTATATGGTCGTTGTGCCCGTGGGAAAAGAACCAGGCTTCTATCTCGAAAAATCCGTCCTGGTCAAGGCCCAGTATGGCGCGGATGGCGGCGGGAAGGTACGGAAGCGCGTCCTTTCCGTAGCCGGCGATGCCTCCGTCGATGACGACGATCTTGTCCCGGGGAGTCCTGATCACGTAACTCATCAGCAGGCTCTGGTCCTCGGGGGCAAGCTGGTACAATTCCACGTCGTGGGGTTCGGGTTCCGCAGTCGGACCCGGTTCGAAGGTCGCTCCGTTAGGATCGACGTTGTCGGGATCGCTCTTTACGCCGCAGCCTCCCAGCAGCGCGCAGGACAGCGTCACTGTCAATATCGTTACAAACAAGCCGTGGCGTTTCACCGTACCATCCCTGCCTTCTTTGTCATTTAAAATCGCTTTTTGTTGTCCCGGTTGATCGGTTCGTTACCGTCATGATCCGGCCTTGAGGGTACCCACGGCCTGAGCGTTGGCAGCAAGTTCTTCGGCGGTAAGCGCCCTGTCGTAGAAGCGGATGGAACGGACGGTGGCGTCGTAGGACTTGTTGGGGTCGTTGTGGCCGATAAAAAACGTGCTGGTGGCCTGGAGCGTGTCTTTCGCGTCCACTTCGGAAAGCAGTTCGCCGTCGGAATACAGGCGGATCTTATCGCCCAGTTTGAACGTAACGGCGATGGTCTTGTCGTTGACCGAATCGAATCCCACTCCGGCTTTCTGAGGACGGGAGTTGGAAGGAGAAGTCTTGAACTCGATGGCGCCGTTGGAGTTGCGGATGAACAGCGCGAACTGGTCGTTGGGCAGAACGTTCAGCAGCGTGGCAAAATTGACGCCGGTGACCACGAGGTCGGAGATGGAGTATTCTACGGTGAATTCTTCTCCGTTGATGAGGTCGAACAGTTCCTCGGGGAACTCGATCCTGGCGGCGCTGATCTCAAGTCCCTTGGCGGACCAGCCGGCGGAATCGCCCAGCATAAAGTCGATGTCGTTGCCGTTTCCGGTCAGATCTTCCCAGAGCTCGGTGTTGAGATCCTGGCCCCTCTTGGTGTTGTAGCTGCCTTCGAAGAGAGCTACAAGGCCGTCGGTCACGTAGGGAATGGTGTATTCGGGAGCGGGAACTTCGGTGGGAGCTTCGGTGGGAGCTTCAGTAGGCGCCTCGGTGGGAGCTTCGGTGGGAGTTTCGGTGGCCGGTGCCTCGGTAGCAGGTGCTTCGGTGGCCGGTTCCTTGGTGGTGTCGGCGTCTCCGGCAGGTTTGGTGGCGCAGGAGACTGCGGCAGCGGCGATCATAACCACCGCAAGAATAAGTACAAGCAGTTTTTTCATATTTACGATTCCTTTCTCGTGGATCATCTACGAGTATTTTTTTAGATCTTCTGTATTATATCACTTTTCCGGAGAAACGGGCAACTTTCAATATTATAGCCGTTTTCTTGTTTTTGGGAAGAAGCGTTTCGGGGCGCGCGGACCGTCAATAAACGAGCCTGTCACACGTATTTTCTCACTATCTCCAGAATGACATTGTGGTTTATGGCGTTTCCGGCAACGACGGAGCTGTTGACGCCTCTTCCGAACGGCAGTTCCTTTCCGAACGCGTCTGTCACGACGCCTCCCGCTTCTTTCAGGATCAGGCTTCCCGCCGCGTAATCCCAGGGAGCAAGGGACAGTTCGAAAAAGCCGTCTGCCCTTCCCGCGGCAAGCATGCACAGATCGTTTGCGGCGGTGCCCGACCGTCTCAGATCCGTGGAGCGCAGGAACAGTTCTTTCGCCGCGTTCATGCTTCTGACGCCCAGCGTGTCTTTTCGGTACGGAGAGGTGCCGAATATGATGAGCGACTTGTCCAGCGTCGCGCCGCCTGCGAATATGCGCCTCTCGCCCAGGTACGCTCCCCCGCCTTTCGCAGCGTGGAAATATTCTCCCGTGTATGGCTGCAGCACCGCTCCCCAGACAGGCTCTCCGTCCAGGAGGAGACCCGCGGAGATCGTCGACTGGCGGTAATCTTTAATGAAATTCGTGGTGCCGTCGATGGGGTCGATGACGAAAACGTATCCTTCCAAAGAGCCCTTTGCACCGCGCCAGGGCACGTCCCCGGGATTGCCTTCATCTTCCTCGGCAAGGAACCGGGCTTCCGGCAGGATCCGGGAGAATTCTTCTTCCAGCAGCGCCTGCACCGCTTTATCGTAAGCCGTCACGAAATTGCCGGTGCCCGCCTTCGCTTCCACGCCCAGCTGCCGCGTCAGATGCGCCGGTGAGTCGTCATACTCTGCGGACAACACCAGTTCTCCCGCGTGGAACATTGCCGTTTTGAAACTTTCCTGTACTGCTTTCGATATCATTCCGGTCAACTCTTTTCAATATACCTCGAACGAGAAAATATGGCATTTTTCATTGCCCCAGGTGGCCTCGGGCACCAGACGGACGGCGGCCCAGCTGCCGCACAGGGGGATCCGGTTCAGGCGCTGGTGGTTGTCCTCCGTGAAGAAGAGCGTTTCTTCATTGCCGTCACGATCGACGCCTGTAATGCGGTATCGCTTCGTCAACGCTTTCGGCGGGTGGAAATCCGGCATATCCAGGGGCTTGTTGCACATCATATTGTGCGTGAAAACGCAGCCTCCGATCCGTGGCATGCTTTCTCTGTTCAATTCGCTGTCCCACACGATCCGGGCGCCGTGCACTTCGGAAGGCGCGCCGAAGCGGTACTCGATCACGTCCCCGGGAAGGCAGATAAAGCCGTTGTCCGCCTCTCCCGCAGGCCTGTCGAACCCGTTGCGCAGCGCCTCTGCTCCTTCTCCGCCCACGAGTTCCGCCTCTTTGGACAGCGTGGGTATCTCGCGCCGGTCGAAAGGCAGATAGCTGTCGTCGTCCATCAAAGTCTGCTTCAGTTCGTCAATATGGTGCAGGTACACGTCTCTCGGTCCGCAATCTTCCCGGGAAGCGATGGCCGCGGCCGTACCCACCGCCTGCCCCAGCAGCGCGCAGGTGCCCATGACGCGGGTGGAACTAAGGGCCCAGTGGGTCACTGAAATATTGCGCCCGGCGCAGAACAGATTTGGCACGTTCCTGGAATACAGACAGCGGTAAGGGATGCCGTAGGGAGAAGGCGCGGGATAGACCGCGTTGGGCCGGTCCGTGTTTTTGAAGCCCCGGGGATCGTGGTCGTCCATGGGCCAGCCGCCGTAAGCCACCGTGTCCTCGAAGCGGCCTCCTGCCTGAAGGCTGTTCTGATCCAGAATATAGTCGCCTACGTAGCGGCGGCTTTCGCGCTTGCCCGGAAGGATACCCACCCAGTCGAGGCGCCAGTTCCTTGTCTTTTCCCGCATCGAAGGATCGTTTTTTACGAAATCCCAGAGCCCGTAGGCGATCTGAAGCAGCTCGTCACGGGTCTTTTCCGTATCGGCTATGGAGTCTCCGTCGCCGCCCAGTTCCAGATACCAGAAATTCTCATAAGGAGACGACATGTTAGGGATGCGGTGAGGCAGGTCCTCTTTGGTGAAATGCTTTGCCCATTTAGGAGGGATAAAGTCGCTGGGGCGCGATTCCTGCCGCGCCTGGATCATGCAGCTCATACCCATGGTCTTGCGGTCTCCGGGCAATACGCCTTTCCCGATGCTCTCCCCGAACTCCGCTTCCGTCTCCCTGCCGTGGCGGTATTCGGCGCCGGACAACGGCGCCAGCACGCTGTCGCCGGAGCAGTCCGCGAACAGTTTCGCTTCCACTTTATGGAACTGCTGGGTGGTGGATTGCCATCCGGTAACAGAGGCGATGCGGCCTCCGTCCATAGCGCAGTCGTTGACGGAACAGTTCAGCAAAAGCTCGATATTGTCCTCGTTCCTGGCCATCTCGTACATGATCCCGTCCCAGACGGAATAGTTTTTGTCCGGATTGCGGTAAAGATTTTCCAGGCTCAGCTCCTCAATGAGACCTGTCTCACGCATATTGCTGCCCCCGGCGCCGCAGACCCACATGCGGATCTCGCTGGAAGCGTTGCCGCCCAGCATGGGACGGTCCTGGACGAGCACGACTTTCGCTCCGTGGCGCGCGGCGGCAACGGCAGCGCAGAGGCCTGACAATCCGCCTCCTGCGACGCACAGATCCGCCCTGTGTATGACAGTTTCAAAGCATCCGTTCATATTGACCCTCTCCGCATTCTTTCCGGATCCCGCCTATCGGGATCTTACGCGCAAAACGCGCCGTTCCGGCCTTTATCCTTCCGCGTACAACGATACCACATTTCGGCCAAAAAATAAACCGGCAGCGCAAAGAAAAGGACAGGCACGCCGCCTGTCCCCTTCTACTTACCATGTTATTTCCGTCCGGCAACAGTCAACGCTCCCGCCGGGCCGCTTAACCGGTATTATTATTTCTTCTTCTTGGCGATCAGGATGCCCGCGACGATTGCCGCAACGACAACGACGCCTACGACGATTCCGATGATGGCTCCGGTGGGAAGTCCGCCTTTCGTAGCGTCCTTGGTATCATCTTTAGGCTGGGTGGCAGGAGCCGCAGTGGCCTCTTCGCCATGGTTCTCTTCAGTCGTCTTGGGAGCCTCGGTAACTACGGGAGCATCCGTAACTACAGGAGCCTCGGTAGGCTCGGGAGTGGCAGTGGGCTCGGGAGTAGCGGTCGGCGGAGGCGGATCGCCGGGAGCCTGGTAGTAGAACTGCATGTTGTTGTTGGCTTCATCCATATTCAGGTAGGAATAATAGATCTCTCCGTCTTCATCCTGGAGCTGTACGACCGCTCTGATCTCGTGAAGCCTGCCGTCCTGAAGGCCGGTAACGTCCACTTCGATTTCGAGACGGGAAGCGTACTCGCCGCCTGCGCCCTGTACGGCCGCTTCGGTAGCCTTGAACGGGCTGTCGAGAAGAACGGGATCTTCTTCGTCGATCTGGTATCCTGCTCCGATCATAGGAGCGTTAAAGCCTGCCCAGCCGCGGAACGTGAAGTTCTCGTAGGTGTCTTCCCTGCCGTCGATCTCTCTGCCGTAGGCTTCCAGTTTTCCGCTGGCGCCGCCGTCAGAATTTTCCATGATGATGTTGTCCAGCTGAACTCTGTTGACGAAGAAGGTATCGAAGCTCATGTTGCGTCCTTCCGCATCGTAGAAGTCCAGTATCTCCACGCCCTGGACCACGGTGCCTTCGCCGCCTTGCTCAACGTCTTTCATGATCTTGACTTCATTGTCGTTGATGCCCAGAGCGGAAACGGTCCAGGTGGTGGGAGCGGTAGGAAGCGTGGTGTAGCCCTGTCCGGCGATGACGGCGAACAGGCCCAGTTTCATAGTCTCGCTGAATTTATAGCCGGTGCCCTCTTCGTAATCGGATCCGATGGTGAAGAAAGCCTGCGGGATCCTGACTTCGATAATGATGTTGTCGCCTTCGTCATCCAGGATCGCCTCGGGGACCAGTTCGGTGATGTCCGCTCCGGCAGGATTGGCATCGTCAAGGAGCGCGGTCTCCCAGTTGTGCTGGAGGATCGTAAGCTGATGGTTCCTTACTACGAAGGAGATGAACAGGGGCGCCTGGTCGTCGGCAATATTGCCCGGGTTGAACGCCAGCTGGTAAGTGTCGCCTTCGTGGAATCCGGCCTTCGGGGTCACGATACCTACGAACAGCACCTGGAACAGCAGCGCGTCTCTCTCGGCGTTTATGTAGTAGGTGATGTTGGTGTCGAGAGTGCCGCCGGTCCAGGTCTGGACGTTGTCGGGCTTCATCTCGAACGTTGCGGCATACTCGCCTTCAGAAATAACGCCGTCTACTGCGGGATTCGAGCTCGCTGCGCTTCCCACCAGCGGGAAAAGCGAGATCACCATGATAGCGGCGACAATGATCGCAAATACTTTTTTCATAAATGCCTCCTTGTTTCGGTTTTGTTTACGTTGTACGTATTATATCAGTTTAATGCACGTTCGGGCAAGTGGTCCCCGCCACTTTTTTGGATCCGCGTCAATTTTCGTATTTTCCATACATGAGCGACGGCGGAACCGTGGCTCCCAGGCCGTTTTCGTCCGGGAAAGGCGTGGCGTCGTCGTTCTCGTAAGGGATACGCTCCTCCTCTTTCGAGAAGTCGGGGATCCTGAAATTCTCACCGTGGTTCAGGCAGCTGCGCCAGCCCAGGATGGCGGTGGCAGACATTGCCACGCCCTTGTAAACGTCAAAGAAAGGCACGCTGCCGTTGGCGAAATAATCGATGGCGTTCTGGATGATCCAGTAGTCTCCTCCTCCGTGCCCGGCCTTCACCGCCTTGAGGCCCTTTTCGCCCCAGGAGGCGGGATCCGGAGTGATCATAGTGGAGATCTCTTCCACGCCCTCGGGCCTAGTATGGGAGAAATAGAACCGCCTGACCTGGCCGTTGGTGTATCCTCCCTGCTCCACGGACCCTCTGTCGCCGCATACGCGGTAGCGGCTGTAATCCGAGGCCTGGGCGGTGCAGCCCGTAAAGGAGGCGACCATGCCGTTGTCCATCTCGCAGAACAGCCTGGCCATGCCGTCGTCGTTGTGACGGAAATCTTTTATCTGTTCCAGCAGGTCCGAATGGGCGGCCCGGGCGGAAACGTATTTTGGCATGCAGTTTGCCATATACATAAGCGGCCCCATGGCGTGGGTCACGTAATAGGTGCGCGGCATCCATGCTCTCCAGTGGTATTTCGAAGGAGTCAAATAGCGCAGTTCGTCGATGTTTCCGGAGTGGTTGTACTCCCCTTCTGCGTACAGCAGCGTGCCAAGCGTTCCGCCGTCTATCTGGTGCTTCATTTCCAGGTTCGCGGTGGAGAAGGGATAATTCTCGGCGATCATATATTTGCGGCCCGTCCGTTCCACAGCGCGCACCAGGTCGACGCACTCTTTCATCGTTGACGCGGATGTGCATTCGCTGATCACGTCCATGCCTGCTTCCATGGCTTTTATGGCGAAGGGAGCGTGCTGGTTGAAATAATTGGCCAGGAACACCGCGTTCATACCGGCTTCCTTGCCGTATTCGATGAACTCGTCGAAGTCCGCGAACAGTTTCGCGCCTTCAAGGCCTTTTACGTTGTCGAGTTTCGACGCCTGCTTGTCGCACACGGCAACGATCTTTATCACCGACGGATCCTCCGCGGCAATAAGGTCGATGTAGCTGCTTCCTCGCCACGCGCCGAACATTCCGATCTTGATCGTGTAACCCATAATATCCTCCAAAAAGTTTTTTCTGCCGTGGTCAATTATATCAGATTTGCGCGGCCTTAACAATCGGAACTCTTTATTTTCCCGCGAAACGGCCCTGCCCCTCCGCTCCGGCAAAGGGACGCAGGCGCGCGGAAACGGACGCAAACGGACGCAAAGCAACGTAAAGGGACAAAAACGGACAGACCTTTTCAAAGCTCCGTTGCCGTGGTATAATTCAAGCGGATAAAAACAGCGGAAATACCGCGGCGCAAGCACATATTCCGGAGGGTATCGTTATGACCGTTTTCAGTGGATCAGAGCAAAAAGGCAGCAGATCAGGCTCCTTCAGACACAAGATAGGAGCGCTGCTCCTGGCGGCCGTATTGATTGCGGCTTATCTGTTTCCGGGCGCCCCGGGTTCCTCCGCGGCGGAACTGAAAACCGAATTCCCCACCTACGCCGAATCCACCATGCTCATATCATTAGAGATGAACGAAGGCGACAAGATAGAGATGCAGATCAAGGTGATCGCTCCCATCGTGTTCGCAGGCATCGAGATGATGAGCGGCGGCAGCGGCAAGGAAATGGATATGGCCATATACCGCTGGGACAGGAACGCGGTCTATTCCGTGCAGGGAGAGAAACTGGCTTCCGGGACCGCCGCGGATTGGGAGGTCAATGAGATCATCGGCCTCGACTTCACGGGCCTGTCCGGAGGTTCCCTGCCCGCGGGAGAGTACCTGCTGGAATACACGCTCACCAAAGGAAAAAAAGTTGTCGTCGACCGCTACAAGCCGGCATTGAGAGGCGTCAACGTATACGATAATATGTACCATGTGTACGGGTCCTACAGAGGAAAAGTGGTTGCCGCGTCCCCCGTAGAAAAACTGTTCGACTTCATATCAGAGCCCGTTGACGTGCCCCTGAACACGGCGCCTCCCGAATGGACCGTGCCGGAAGACAGCGCCATAGCGCAGATGGGCGTTGACCCCTCTCAGTGGACCGCAGTGGACGGCCTGGGCAGGACGCTTCCGGACAATTCCCAGGTCGGACAGACAGATAAACAGAAAGAAAAGAAAGTAGGCATTTTCTACTGGACCTGGCACTACAATTTCGTTAACAACAAGGTCTGCAACGTCAACAGCATCCTCACCGAGTACCCCGAAGCCAAGAACGATTATTACCACAAGATCTGGAAAACGAACCAGTCCGGAGCCTATTTCTGGAACGAGCCCATATACGGTTACTACACCGAAATGGACGATTACGTGCTCCGGAACCACGCGGAACTGCTGGCCGACGCCGGCATAGACTTCGTGCTCTTCGACTGCACCAACGGCAACTACACCTGGGAGCCCGCCTATTTGAACCTGCTCAAAGTCTGGTCCCAGGCCAGGGCCGACGGCATAAAAACGCCTCAGATCGCGTTCATGATGCAGTTTGGCTGGACCGGCAACACCCGTTCCTCCGTGTCCCAGATCTACGAGGCCATATACAAAGAAGGCAAATATCAGGACCTCTGGTTCTACTGGGAAGGCAAGCCCCTGGTCATGGCTCACAGCTCCGGTTTCGACCTTGACGACCAGTACCAGCTGGAGCTCTACAACTTCTTCACGTTCCGGGCCGGAGACCCTTCCTACTTCGGCGGCGACAATAACGACAGCACCTGGGGCTGGCTGCATATGTATCCCCAGGCCCTTTATAAAAACGAGGACGGCACCGTGGAGATGACCACCGTAGGCATCGCCATGAACGCCAACTACGTAGACCTTTACTGCTCCGCGATGAACGGTCCGTACAATATGGGCCGCAGCTATTCGCGCCAGGAGGATTTCTTCTACACCTACGATTACCGCGGAAACACGGTAAAGTGCTGGTCCGGTATGGAGGACTCCAAGCTTTACGGCATCAACTTCCAGGAGCAGTGGGATTACGCCATTTCCGTGGATCCCGAGATAATCTTCGTGACCGGCTGGAACGAATGGATCGCGGGCAGGAACGAAGAATGGGGCAACGTTCCCAACGGCTTCCCGGACGAGTGCGACGATGAAAACTCCAGGGACATCGAACCTTCCACCGGCGATCTGAAAGACCACTACTATTACCAGCTGGTTGCCAACGTGCGGCGTTTCAAGGGCGCTTCGGCATACGAGGTGCAGCCCAAGGCGAAGAGCATCGACGTCCACGCCGGTGCGGACGCCTGGGACGATCCTTCCATCGTCACGTACAACCATTACGTCAACAACCGCTACGACCGTGATCACGACGGCTGGGTGGGATACCATTACGTGAACAGCGGCGTCCGGAACGATTTTAAGACAGCCAAGGTCTCCTACGACGCGGACAATATATATTTCTATGTGGAGACCGTCGACCCGCTCACTGACCCGTCTGACGAGAACTGGATGCGGCTCCTGCTTGACACTGCAGTGGCCACCAAAGACTCCGTGGACTGGGAGAATTTCGAGTTTATCGTGAACCGTACGGCGCCGGGAACCGAGGGGCTCGTCATAGAGCGCAGCACGGGAGGCTGGAACTGGGAGATCGTCGGATACGCGGATTATTCCGTAAGCGGCAACGTTTTGCAGTTGTCCGTTCCCAGGAAGCTGCTGGGGCTCGATAGCAAATCCATCGAGTTCAATTTCAAGTGGTGCGACAACAACCTGGCGGACGGAGACATATTGACGCTGTACACCGACGGAGACGCGGCTCCGGGAGGCCGCTTCTGCTTCCACTTCACCACCGTGGCACCCGGTAAAAACGTATTGCCGGTCGTATTGGCCATCGTCGCGGGAGTGGCCGTTGCCGCCGTGGCCGCTGCGGTGATCGTGCTGCTTCGCAAACGCTCCCGCAAACAGGCGGAAGTTCCAGTCATCGATACCGGCACAGACAACAACTAAGAACTAAGTTCAGGTGTTTTATTATGCAAAAAAAGCGAAACAAGTCGAAACTGTTTGCCGCGGCGCTGGCCGCGCTGTGCCTCTCCTGCCTCTGGCTCCTGGCCTCCTGTGGAAAGAGCGGGAAAGAGAGCGGCGAACCTGACGTCCACGTCCACGCCTTCGGAGAATGGACCACCGTAAAAGAAGCCTCCTGTACCGAAGAGGGTCTTCGGGAGCGTGTCTGTCAATGCGGCGAGAAGGAGTCTGAAACGGTTGCCGCCCTGGGCCACGACTTCAGCGGAGGCGTGTGTACGTTGTGCGGAGCGGCCGAAAGCGAAGGCCTGACGTTCGAATTGACCGAAGACGGAGATTCTTACATAGTGACGGGCATCGGAACTTTTACCGGCGCCGATCTGATCATCCCGGATACCCACGAGGGCAAGCCTGTGACCGTGATCGCCATGGATGCCTTCACGGGCTGCAGTCAACTAAAGAGCGTCACCGTAGGTAAAAACATAAAGATCGCGAGATCGTATGCTTTCAGCGAATGCGCCAACCTCAAGACCGTCTACTGGAACGCCGCAAACTGCGACACCGCCGGATACCGCAACGCAGAAGAGGCTATCATCTCTCCCCTGTTCACGTCGTCCACCGGAGTGACCGAGATCATCTTCGGCAAAGACGTTCAGAAAATACCGGATTACATATTTGCGTTCAACCAGACGTTGACCCGCGTCAACGTCCCCGAGGGCGTTAAGACCATCGGCAAGTATTCGTTTTACCAATGCTCCGCGCTGGCCGAAGTGACGCTTCCAAAAAGCGTCGACAGCATAGAAACATGGGCATTCGCTGAATGCGGCGCGCTTAAGAGCATCGACGTTCCGGAAGGCGTGGAAGTCATCCCCGCTTCCTTGTTTTTCAAATGCGGCGCCCTTGAAAACGTCACCCTCCCCGGCACAGTCAAGACCATAGAAGAATGGGCCTTCGGCAATTGCGACAGCCTCAAAAGCCTGGTCATACCCGAAGGCGTCGACGTCATCCCGATAGCCATGGCCTACGAGTGCAAAAACCTTGTCAGCGTCACTCTGCCCCAGAAACTCACGGACATCGAAGGATGGGCCTTCGCAAAATGTGGATCGCTCAAAAGCATCACGATCCCCGAAGGTGTCACTGCAGTCCGGTATTCAGAGTTCTACGAATGTTTTTCTCTTGAGAGCGTAACGCTCCCCGGGACCGTCACAGCCATCGAAGAATGGGCCTTCGGCAATTGCGAAAAGCTTAAAAGCATCGCGCTGCCTGACGGCGTAAAAACCATCGAGGGAAGCGCTTTCAGCGGATGCAAGGCGCTTTCCGACGTTACCCTGGGAAGCGGCCTAACGGTCATCGAAGGCTGGGCATTCGACCACTGTGAAAGCCTTAAGTCTATCGTATTTCCCGACAGTCTGACCACTATCGGCCACAACTGTTTCGGCAACGCGGGTCTGACCAGCGTCACGATCCCCAGGAACGTGACGGAACTCGGCAACAACGTTTTCAGGTATTGCGACGACCTTGCCACGGTGTACTGGAACGCCGAAAACTGCCTCAAAGCCGGATTCTACAGCGATGACGGGGAAACGTTTTATCCGGTCTTCTACCCCTGTATAAGCCTGACCACCGTCGTGATAGGCGAAAACGTCAAATCGATCCCGGACAATCTTTTCAGATCCGCAGCGGCGCTGACGTCGATCACCATTCCCGACAGCGTGGAGACCATCGGCGAGACCGCGTTTTTGCGCTGCTCGGCGCTTACCACCGTCAATATCGGCAAAGGCCTTAAGTCCATCGGAGAATCGGCTTTCCAGGAATGCTACGCGCTGGCGGAAGTCAATTACGCAGGCAGCGAGAGCGACTGGGCCGCAGTCTCCATCGGTACGGGCAATTCCGCATTGACCGGCGCAAAGATCGGTTACTCAGTCAAATTTCCCGGGTTTGATCCGTTTTGATTCGTTTTGATTCGTTTTGATTCGTTTTAAAATGTGTTGACTCGTTTGGCCCGGTCCGGCTCGTTGCGGCCGGGTCAATCGTTTTTATAAAAGCGTTTCCAGCCAGCCGTCCGCTTCTGCCCGTGACGTGAACCTCAACTGTATCTTATCTGGATATTGTTCCATCAGCGACAGAACGACGGGCCGCTTCTTTTCGCGGTACTCTTCTACGTCCCTGATCAGTTCCGGATCAGGCTCCCGCTCCGTCCAGGGAATGTCCGGGCGGTCCTTCCCTATCCGTTCCGCGATCCCTTCCATGCATTGATCTAAGCCGAGATCCAGGAAGATCACCGTATCGCAGGCCCGGAATCTGACCTCGTACGTTCTGCTGTAATCACCGTCGATTATCCATTCATCCCCTTGCAAAATTTCCGCCAGCTCTGCGTCAAACTCTTCTCTGGAAATATGAGTCCGGTCCGGCTTCCACCAGACATTGTCCAGGTGTATCAACGGAAGGCCTGTAACGGCGTGGAGCTTACGGGAGAAAGTGCTTTTGCCGCTTCCAGGACTTCCCAGAACGATTATTTTCCGACCGATATCCATATACCGCCCGGCCTCCTTTTCCAGGCGCTTCCGAAGGCCTCGATTCGGGGTTTTCTTAATTGCCAGCCTTTTATACGCGATCTCCAGCAGCGCGATGTTGAGCGCGGCGAAAAGCGCGATATACAAGGGCATGATCCAGATCCCCGCATATTGCTGGATATATCCGAACACCGCAGGCATCAGCGTTGCCCCGATATACGCCGAAGCCATCTGCAGGCCGATCACAGGTGCGCTGTACCTTGCCCCGAAATTCACCGGAGCCATATGCTGTATCGCGGGGTAAACGGGTCCCATACCGGTGCCGACGATCAGAAAACCGACCGCGGCCACTATATAAGTCTTTACGGGAAGCGCCACCAGCAATATTCCCGCAAACTCCACGGCTATGCCGACGCGGATCATTATGCGGTCCCCGACAGCGTCAGACACGAAGCCCGCGATCAGCCTCCCCAGCATGAGCCCTCCGAACACCAGCGACCCAAAGGCGGCGATCAGTTCCTCGCTCATACCAGATCTGGTGCCAGCGAAATAGCTGGAAGTCCACAAAAAACAGGTGGCCTCTCCTGCGCAGTAAGAGAAAAAGGCTATCAGCGTCAGGACAACGCCCGGGACTTTCAGCGCCTCTTTTATCGTTGCCGTCTCCGCCTTCAGCTGCTCGTCCTTCTCGCTGTTGACCTTCCAGAGCGGTATCGACAATATGCAGATAAAAAGTATTCCGAGCTGCAGATAGGCCGTCCAGCGGTACCCCTCGTTCCACCTGGCATATTTAAGCGCCAGCGCCATTATATTGGGGCTTATGACCGCTCCGAGCCCGTAAAAGCAGTGCAGAAAGTTCATTACCCGGGAAGAATAATGATTGGCAACGTACTGGTTCAGGGCCGCGTCAACGGCTCCGGCTCCCAGGCCGTAGGGTACGGCAAATATGAAAAGCATCCAGTACGCTCCGGACAACGAAAACCCGATCAGTCCCGCCACCGTTACCGCCGTTGACACGATCACGATCCATTTCGTCTCGAACCTGCGTATGAGCCGCGGGCTCAGCAGCGACGAAAAGATGGTCATAAAGCAGACCAGCATGGAAACGTATCCCGCATAAGACGAAGGGACTCCGAAAGCCACGCGCATCGTAGGCCACGCGGAACCCAGGAGCGAGTCCGGGAGGCCGAGGCTGACGAAAGCGAGATATATTACTGCGATAAGTAAAGATGCCATAAAACGGTTGACCGCTCCGCGGCCGGTCTGCGGGTCAATATTTGTTACGAACTTTTTCGGCAAAACACATAACGTCACGGATATTGACCTCGGTCCCGTCGTCAAGCACGGCTTTTCCGGACATGCGCCCGAACACCTGGTGCTGGTCTGAGGCTATGAGCTTGAAGTCCATGCGCGCGGCTCTGTCAAGGACCGGTTTGAAAGTCATTTCGAATCTGCCGTCGGAGGAGGAAAATCTCCAGTCGTCCATATATCCGCTTTCCGGAATGTGGAAGGTCACGTCAACCAGTTTATGCACCCTGCCGTCGTAAAACAGCACGTTTTCGGTCGCCGCGGAAGTGTCTCCGAAACCGTATCCTATGTTCCAGCCGAACACGTGGCCGTCAAGGGCCGTATTGCCGGAGCCCCAGAACCAGGTGTTGTCGTAGGTCCAAACGCCTCTGCCCCAGTCCAGCGTGCCGAAATCGGTCTCCGGATCGAACCGGTACGTTGTCCCGTCGAAGCGTACCTCCCCTTCCGCCCGCATGCAGTTGATCTTCTGATTGTAATAGAACGCGTGCTTTTTGGGCCAGGGAGTGGCGATCACCATAGAGTCCATCGGAGGCTGGTCAAGAACGATCTCCGCGTCAAGCGTTTTTCCGTCCATAAATTTATCGAAACGGCAACTGATATGTCGCTTCCCGTCCTTCGGTTCGAAGCGCAGCTGCAGCCTTTTATCGCTGTATTCCGTAACGCCGGAGGAGGAATTTTCGGGCAGGCGCAACTTGCCCATGGGAAACGCGTTCAATACGGTTTCCGTATGTTCCCAGGGCTTTTCTCCGAACACCAGCAGCGATACCGACTGGAGCCCTACGTATCCGTCGTCGGATATCGTGAACGCAGCGGCAAAACCGTCACCCACGACGAGGTAGTAGTCCCATTCCTTTATGCGGAATTTGGGAGCCTTGATCATTTTGCGGCGGTATTCCTGCAGCTGGCTTCTGGACCAGCCCGGTTCTCTGAGGTTGCCGTCGCCGCCCAGCAGCAGTCCCGGGCTCGTAACTTCGTGGTTTCTCATTGCGTCCTCCTGATATGGTCTTGACCGTACTTTATTCGAACAGGAGCGGCTTGTCAAGTTTCCCGCCACGGATTTTCTAAACTGTTTTTTATTTTATCGAAAACCGGGCAATTTGATTAACGGCGGAAAAGTGGTATAATATACGTATCTAAATGCTATGACTAAACGAAAGAACGGGTGACGCGTCAATGAAAAGAAAGACTTTGCTCATTATTACGGCGATCATTGCTTTGTTGTTAACGTTTATGCTCTCATCGTGCGGCAAGGAGGCCGCGCCCTCCGGGAACGAGGCGACGCTGACGCCTGGCAATGCCGCCACGGAACTGCCGGCCACCGAAGCAACGGCAACCGAATCGACCGCCACCGAGGCGCCTGCTACGGATTCGACCGTTACCGAGGCGCCTGCAACAGACGTGCCGGCTACGGAATTGCCCGCCACCGACGAACCGGCCACGGAGCCGCCCGAGACCAGAGTCTGGCTCGGCGTCTACAACGACCTCAGCCCCTACGGCCAGGTGACGATCGACGGATACAGCTCCTGGGAAAGCTCTATAGGCGGCAATGAATTGACGGGCCAAAATTATACCGTCAAGGCCGAACCGGCCGCCGGTTTCAAATTCAAGGAGTGGCAGGACGACAGCGGCAGCGTCGTTTCCGTCTCACAGGAATTCACGTTCACCCTTAAGCACGAAACTCGCCTGTTCGCCATATTCGAAGAAGATCCGGACGCGGCAGATACGCCTCCTTCCTTCGCCACGCATCAGGTCACCTGGGAATACGACGAGGGCAGCTACGAAGGCCACCAGACCAGCGCCAACGTTGGCATCCGCCTGGGCGACCGTCCGCTTCCCACCGCAAATAAGTACATAAAACCCGAGTTGACGTCCGGCGACGTTGACGCGTTCTCTTTCGTGGAACTGACCGGCTCCAACTGGGCCGAACCTCACGAAGTGTACAATTTCTACGTCTACCTTGAAGCAGGCCTGCCCGAAGGAACTTACAGCGCCACGTTGACGCTTTATTACGATGCGGCGGGCAACGGTTCCGACTGGGTCGCCGTCGACACCTGCGAACTGACCGCGGTGATCACGAAGAGCACCCAACAGTATTTCGGCAACTGCTGGCTCGGCGCCTACAACGACCGCAGCCCCTACGGCAAGGTGACGATCGAAGGCTACGGCTATTGGGACACTGCAGTTGGCGGAAACGAGGAAATGGGCCGGACGTTTACCGCAAAAGCAGAGCCGGGACCCGGTTACAGATTCAAAGAGTGGCAGGATGCAGACGGCAACGTGGTGTCCACATCGCAGGATTACACGTTTAAACTCGAGAAGGAAACGATGCTGTACGTGATATTCGAGAAGGATCCCGACTGGGTCCCCGCTCCGCCCTCGTTCGGTACTCACCCGGATCAGTGGGAATATTCCGCCGGCAGCTACATGACCAATGACACGGACGTCAATATAGGCATCCGCCTGGGCGATTATCCCCTTCCCACGGCCAATATGTACATAAAAGTCGAACTTACTTCCGGCAACGTGGAGGCTTTCTCCTTTACGGAGCTTAATTCTGCCAACTACGCAGAACCCCACGCGCAGTACAATTTCTGGGTATACCTGCAGGAAGGGCTGGGCGCAGGCACTTACAGCGCCACGTTGACGCTCTACTACGACGTCAACGGCAACGGCTCGGACTGGGTGCAGGTGGACTCCTGCGAGCTCAGGGCGGTGATCTCACCATAATGTTGACGCGGGCGGGAATCGCGTCAATTGCGCGAATATGAAAAAAGTGGACTTGGCCAAATCCGGTCAAGTCCGCTTTTTTAACGTTTTATGGTCGTTTTCCCTTATTTACTCTGCCTCTTCAAACCTTCTGGCCATCTCCTCCCGATCGTATTTAAGGAAGAACGGCTTCAGCCGATCGTAGAATTCCCGCATCTTCTCCCGGGTCGCAAAAACTATATCGCAGCCCCGGTCGTCGTACACGGAGAGGATACACTCATTCTCGAAGGACACAAGACCGACTTCGGAATTGTTCTCGTCGGCGATCTGCATTTCTATCAACTCCAGGTCGTTGAACCCTTCCCCGTCTGCATAGCACACTATGCGGTTGCGGCGAACGTCCGGATCATCGGGCTCGTAGGTGTTCAGCCCCTTGACGCTGACGTGGCGGTAATTCATCATATTCTCCAGGAGAAAACGCAATGCGCGGGCCTCCGCGTTGACCCGCCGATCTATCAATTCGTTAAGATCGCATACGCCCAGGTCATGATCGAGTCTCTCTGCGCAGCCGCTGTCGGACCAGTCGTATATCCATTGATTAAAAACGATCGCGTCTGCCTTTTTAGAGAAAAGGATTTTATAGATCTCAGCCGCCCGCTCCCGAGCCTGTTTCATATATTCTTCCCTTGTCTCCCCTATGCCCAGTTCGCACCTCAGCGCGAAAGGGTTATTATAAAAATAGGGCTGAAGATAATCAAAGGATCTGTCAAGGATCAGTGCCTCTATTTTGCTTTTCATGATCTGCCTCTCCGGCGGCCTCGTTTCTGTAATTTTAGCGCCCGAATTATAGCAGACGGACCGGCCTGAATCAAGGCAGTTCCATTTACAAACCGGGGTTTTTTTGGTATAGTTGTCCCAGCAAATCGAAAGAGGCATCGGCAATGGCACACGGCACGAAATACAGCGCGGATAACGGCGCGAAACATGGCAGATACGAAAGCAGGCTCAGAAAGCTTGTGGCAGGGATATTGTCCTCTGCGGTATGCATACTCGGAGGAGCGGCGATATTGACCGCGGGGAGCGGCTCGGGCGGAAAGATCGCCCGGGCGGCGGATCCGGGAAAAGGCCTGGGCCCGGAGAACCGGTACGAGTGCGAAGACGCGAAATGCTTCGACGGCTCGGGCAAAAAGAAGATCGGCAACGTGCGTGTAAGCGATAAAAAGGCGTCCGGCGGCGCCACCGCAGGTTCTACCGGAGGCAAATACTTCCTGTTTGAAAACACGCCCGAGGCCAACGTCGTCCATATTGCCTACGCCACCCACAATACCAGCACGATGCAGGCGCTGATACGCTACCCGGACGCGGAAGAATATATTGCCCTCTGCGTGATAGATTTTTCCACGTCGAACTCCTGGGAGATGTCTTCGTCCTATATCGCCGTGTCGCCCGTTTCGTACATACCAGAGGGCTCGGATATAATGATCAAGCCCAGCGTCGACGTAAACCTGGACTACCTGTATTTCACGCTTGAAACTGCCGTGGCCGGTGAGATCCCCGAAGGCACTATCGGAACCGGATCGTTCTCCAAAGCAGCCGAAGAAGACCCCATGGCTCCCTACGGCAAATGCGTGCGGCTCACAGAAGGACAGGAATTCACTGCGAAAGTGGACACGAACGGTCAATTCAACGTGATCACCGTCAATTATTCTGCCTCGGAAGGCGCTTCTCTCACCGTCACCACGGCCGACGGCAATTCCACCGGTTTCACTCTTCCCTCCACTCCCCGCCGCTCTTATTCCACCGCAGGCATCAGGCTGGGAGCTTTTAAGGGCGGAGAAACACTTACGTTTAAAGTGACCGGCACAGGCAGCGCAGGCGCACACTCCGGCGGAGAGTTGAGGATAGCCTCCTTAACACCCGCATACGCGCCCGAAAGCGCCGAAGTAAACATAGGAAAACTTCCTTCCGGCAGCGAGAGGCTCACCGTACTGCTGGACGGTATCTGGGACGTGTGCGGCGAATCGTATTCAAAGTGGGAAGTGCCGGAAACAATGCCTCAGCTGTCCTTCGCGGACGCAGTGCCGGTGCCCGGACTGTGGGGAGACGCGGCATATTCTCTTGGCAATTACAGCACTTCACGCATGTGGCTTTCCCGCACCATAGTGCTTGAAGAAGAGCCTTCGGGGCAGGTGCTGCTCAAGATCGGCAGCGCCATGTACGGCAGGTACGTTTACGTCAACGGAACCTACGCCGGAGGATACGAGTACAATTACTCATCTTCCGTGACCGATATTACCGGGCTTCTGCACAAGGGCGAGAACAAGCTGGTAATAATGCTTGGCTCCTACGCAAACCAGAACAACAATTCGAGCACGCCCGCTCACGTATTGACCGACGGAGAATCTTCCGGCGACGAGCCCGGCATCACCGACTCGGTGGAATTGATATTCAACGCCGGAGCGGAGATAGACGCCATACAGACGGAGCCGGATATTGACAACGGCACGGTCACGGCGAAGGTGCGGGTGCTGAACCGGAAGGACAACGATATCGTCACCGACGTGACATTGACCCTGTACGAGCTGGGACGGTACGTCAACGGAAAGCCGGAGTCGGAGGAGGTCAGGGTCGGAGAATATACGTTTAGCGGCCTGGCCGTTGCCGCAGGGAGTTCGGCGGAATTTACCGCAGAAAACGTCGCTTTATCGAACTGGTCGAAGGACAAATGCTGGACTCCCGAAAACCCGTACCTTTACAGGATCGAGGTCATGACCTCCGGCGACACGTACTCTGTGCGCTTCGGAATGCGCACGTTCAGCTTCGAATCCGGCACCGGAATGGCGCTGCTCAACGGAGAAAGGCGCTACCTGTTCGGCACCAACGTTGCCATCGAGCGTTATTTCGACGACGAACTGTGCGGCACGACGCCCTGGGATGACGCCTGGATCCGCAAACTCTACTCTGAATACCGCAGCATAAACTGGACCTGCTTCCGCACCCATCTCGGCCACGCCAACAGCAAATGGTTCGACATTGCGGACGAAGTGGGAATGATGATATTTGACGAATATCCGATCTGGGGCAATGCCGGTGACGATACTATAAAGACGATCACGCCCGAGATATACCGGTGGATCGACGACCGGAGCAGCCACCCTTCTCTCATCGTGTTCGACGCGCAGAACGAAGCCACGTACAACCTCACCGACAAGATGATAAATGCCGGCCGCGAATATGACATCCAGCACCGTCCCTGGGACAACGGCTGGCGCGCTCCCGTGGGCGACAACGACCCCATAGAGTGCCATCCGTACATCCTCGGCGGCTCCGGCATCACCGGCATCGAAGATATGACCAGGACGAGCCCCGTCGTTACCACCATCGATCTGGGCTGGAAGGAATCCACCTATAAAGGCCACGCGTTTATACTGAACGAGCACGGCGAATACTGGATAAACCGCGAGGGCAAGGCCATGAGCGCCACGGAGGGACGGTGGAACGGCGCCCGGCCCGGATTGACCGACGAAGAGCGGCTCACGTATTATTGCGACCTTATGGTGGCGCAGCTGGAAGCTTTCCGCGCAGGCAGAGCGTACTCCGGACTGCTGTTCTTCTGCGGATTGACCTCGTCCTCCCCTTCCGCGCTGGGCGTCACGGGCGACGTGCTGGAGCCTGACGTATCGAGCGCCGCCACCCTCTCCCTCCATCCCTATTTCAAATATTTGATGGAAAATACCAACGCGCCGCTGGGCATCGTGATCGACACTTATACTGAACGGCGCACTCCCGGCAAGACCGTTTCTGTGCCTGTCAAGCTTATCAACGATACGAACGAGGCGGTCAACGACCTTCCCGTCACGTTAGTTGTCCGTTCGTCTGACGGAAAGGTGCTCTGGGCCGAGCGGCGCACGATGAGCGTGGCCGCGTTCTCGCCGGACAACGACGGCACCGCCACCGAATATTTCGAATTGACCGTGCCCGCGTACAAGAAATATTGCGAGAATGGCAGCGAATTGCTGGTCCAGGCGTACTACACGCTTGACGGAAAGACCGTGTTCTCGCAGCGCAAGTGGGAGATGAAGAACGGGACGTTGACCGGGGACAAAGTTCCGGAATACAGCTGGCTCGACGCCTCCGAACTGCCGCATAAATACGTAAGAGAAGAATATCTGAACGTTGACAACGGCAAAGGCAGCGAAAGCGTGAAACAGTCTTCCGGCAGGTCCGCGCTGAAAACGCTGCTCTGGGTCCTTGGAGGAACGGCGCTAGTAACGTGCGGCGTGGCTGCAGGCGTTATTATTCATAAAAAGAAGGCCGAGGGCAAGTAAAATGATCAGAAGATTCTGCGCGGCGTTGACAATGATCCTGATGGCAGGGCTGATCTGCTCCTGCGGAAAGGCCCCTGGACCGGGACAGGACTCCGGCAATAACACAGATGCGCCTGCGGGCAACGAGACCGACGCGCCTGAACCTAATCCTGCTGCAGCAACGCCGTTGCCTCCACTCACAGGCCTGAACGTCTCCATTACGAAGGAAGCGGCCCCGATCAGCCGCGAACAAGGCGATTTTCCGATGCTTTCGTATTACGGGTGGCCATCGGTGGCCGTTGACGAAAACGACGTCACCTACGTGGTGGTGTCCAAGCGGCTGTGCCACGTTGACCCCTACGGAAAGGTAATGCTGTACAAAAGTTACGATAAAGGCGCCACCTGGGATGAAGGGACCTGCGTACTCGACACGATCCTCGACGACCGGGACGCCGGAATAGTTTATATGGGCGGAGGCAGGCTGCTCGTCACATCATTCTCCCACGACGCCTCCCAGTATATCAATAATTCCAACACGTCATATACCGACTGGCAGTCGCAGGTTAGCGTCGAAGAGAAGCAAAAAGTATTCGACCGCTGGAACGCGGCAACCTCCGATGAACTGACCGGCTGCTCCTCGTATATCATCTCCAACGACTACGGCAAGACCTGGTCCGAAAAACGTCTTATGCCCATCACTGCGCCACACGGTCCGACGCTCTTAAACGACGGCTCGCTGATGTATCTCGGCGTGCCCAAGGCGCCCAGGTTTGCCATCGGAAAGAATCTGGGTTCCGGCGTGTATTGTTTTATCAGCACCGACGGCGGCGAATCTTTTGAACAGCGTTCAAAATTGAAGATCGACGGGTCTTTAGGCGCCTGCGAGGCGTACGGGATTCAGCTGGAGAGCGGCCGGATACTGGCAACGGTGCGTACGAATTCGTTCCACACCATGCTTTTGATATCAGAGGACAACGGCAATACCTGGTCCGAAGCAAAAGATATCACATACGGAGCTCCGGCGCAGCTTGTCCGGGACGCCAACGGAGTGGTAGTACTGTCTTACGCCCGGCGTGCCAGTCCCACAGGCCAATGCGTGCGGTTCAGCATTGACAACGGCGACAGCTGGAGCAGTGAGTTTTTCGTCAGCCGGCCTTCTTCCTCCACCGACGCGGACCTGGGCTACCCGGCAACGGCCCAATATTCCGACGGCACTTTTATCACCGTATATTACCAAAGATGGCAGTCTGACGCGACGCCTTCTCTTATGCGGACGTTGTGGAAGATAATTGCTGATTAAAGGTTGGGAAAGATCCGTAAAAACGGCTGGGATCGGTCCTTAATCCGCCGGACGCACCGTAAATACAGTATTTTTCTCGAATATCCCGAATGCGAAACCGAGTTTCAAAAACAGCGGCATATTGTCGTACGCCTCGAAACTCGTCCTTTTCAAAAACTCGTCGATAGTCAATTCCTCCACGTACCCGTAAGGATTGGCGACGGTGACCTTGTCGTTGGGAACGTCAATACCGGTGATCAACGAATAATGCAGCGTCCATTCGTCGCCGTACTTGGCCGCCCATTCAAAGGGAACGGGCACGCCTTTCGAAAGCTGATCGTATACCAGTTCGATCAGTTCAGAGTTTTTCAAATACTTTCGCATTTCCGTAACGTACTCCGGTAACCGTTTGTTCATCTCTTTGGCGAAGCTGCTGCCGGTGGACGTGACGACTTTTCCGTATTCATCGTACAGGCTCGCCTCCGTGACGTTGCCGCCGCACCAGGTCGAAAACATTTCGATGACCGCGTAGCCGCAGGAAACGTCCTGCTTTATCACGTCGACTCCTTCAACTGCCACGGGAGTCTTGTACTTTTCATCGCTTAATATGGCTGAACAATCATCCAGGATTGCACCGGTCCGGACGCGAAGGACGATCAGGGCGGATACGGCCGCAAGCAGCAGCAAACTGATCACGATGGCGGAAACGGTCAATATTACGCGGACTTTTTTGTTTTTCTTATTGCCGGACAATTTACTCTCACCCTGCCCATAACAGCTGTCATTCGAGGTCAATTATATCAGTTTTGCCCGATCAGTCAAGTTCCGGGCGTCGCTGCGCTCAGCGTTGCATTGCCGCGCCGAAAAAAGTATAATACAAAAAAAGCCTTGCCAACGACCTGATCAGCAGAGCAAAGGAAGACTATCGAAATATGAAAAACGGCAAAAAAACGAACAGATCATACTTGACGGTCCTCGCCGCATTTCTCGCGCTCATATTGACCGCCTCGGCCTGCGGCCGTAAGGGAGGAAATGAAAGCGGAAACGGCAATGAAGACGGCATCGAAACGGAGCCGCCGATTGAGGCGACGGAGCTCCCGCTTGAGACCGCAGAACCGAACGAAACGAAGGAGAACGCGATGGGCTTTACAGTTGACGGAAACGGAACAGTGCTGCTCGACGGCAAACCTTTTTACGGCTTTGGCGTGAACGTTTTTACGCTGGTGACCCGGGAGGTCGAGAGCGGCACTTCCGACTACAAAAAGCAGCTGGACTTTTTGAAGGACCAGGGTATCCCGTTCATCAGGATCAATTTCGGAGGATACTGGCCGTCATATTACGAGGCCTTTGATAAAGACCCGGAGGCTATGCTGGGGACGATCAGGAAGATCGTGGAATACGCGGAAGAGGTCCACGTGGGGCTGGTCTGTTCCCTTCTGTGGCACGACGCGGCGATACCCACCTACGTAGGTGAAAAGCGCTCCGCCATGGGCGATCCGGACAGCAAGACCGTAAAATACGCTAAAGAATACGTGACCGCCGTGGTGCGCGAATTCAAAGACAGCCCCGCGATCTGGGCCTGGGAGATCGGGAACGAGTACAACCTGGACGCGGACCTGTGCGACCCGGAGGCCAAGATCTGGCTTCCCGCCGGATTCGGGCTGGAGGACAACGCAGACGGCTTCGACTACTACACCTCAGAGGAGATGAGCACCTTCCTGACGGAAGTGGCGAAGGCCATTCGCGCCGTTGACCCGGAAAGGATGATATCCAGCGGCAACAGCGAGCTTCGGCCCTGCTCCAAGGCCATGCACGACGCGGGCCAGAAAATGGACAAGAAAACTCACGTCTGGACCGTTGAGTGGGATATGGACTCCGAGGACGATTTCCTGCGTATGAACTCGCTGGTGGCGCCCAATCCCATCGACTGCATCAGCTTCCACCTCCAGCTGTGTTCCCAGAACGAAGAAGGAGAATCTGTCTACACAAGTTCGCTTCCGCGGTTCGGCAGGAACGTACTGCCGGTACAGTATTTCCGCTTTTACGCCGTTACGGCGAAGCAGCTCAAAAAAGCCGTGTTTTTCGGTGAATTTGGAGACTATCTGCAGCTGGACAACGACGAACGCACCCCCGAGGAGTTCGCGAAACTGTTGTCGTGGATCAGCGACGCGGGCATCCAGATCGCCTGTTCGTGGCAATTTTCGGCGAACAGCTTATACGTGACGGACGCGGGCGTTGACGGCGAAAAACTGAACCTCATCAAGACGGCCAACGGCGAACTGGCCTCTCAGGGGAAGCAGGACGTGGAAGCTTACTGGAGCAGGTATTGACAAGATCCTAAAAAGAAGGTCACCGCCGTTTTGACGCAGATCCTGTCGCTGTGTTCCTGATCAGATCGAAGGCGTCCAGCTCTGCGAAACCGGTATCGTCCTTAGTCTTCTCGATGCGCAGCGTGTGATTCCCTTTCGTGAGCGTCAGGCGGATATCCGCGTAGATATCGTCGCTGAAACTGCCCCAGCCCAGCGTCCTGCCGTTGTCGTTATAGCGAACTGTACCGCAGTTGACGCCGTCCACGAACACTGTGTGAGTCGCGAACCCCAGGGCCGCGGAGTAATAGAAGCGCAGCGTGTATTCGCCGTCTTCGGGGATCTCCAGCGCGTCGAAAGTCAGCGACGAGCCCACGTCGTCAATGCCGGCCACGTGGCGCGTTGACCGGTACGCCGAACCCGTAAGTTTCGCGTCCTCCGCCTCGTAGCGGACCGCGCCCGTGTCGATCTCATTGACCGTCACCGACAACGATACCGTCAATCCTTCGGGGAGTTCGCCGTCGATTGCGGTAAGACAGACCCGGTTGTGGCGGTCCGTGCGCATCAGGTCCGTGGTCAACGAGGCCGTGCCTTTGCCTTTGTTCAGCGTGACGGTCCCCGCGTCAGCCCGGTCTACTTCCAGCGCCAGCGTAATGTCACACGGCGATTCATACGTAAAATCCAGAGTATAAGAAAGCTGCTTCGAACTTGTCGACCGTCCGGCTTTCTCGTAAGGCGCGATAATCGATTCGAACAGCAGTGTGCGGTCACCGAGGCGATCCGGCGTTTGGGCAGGCAGCGTGCCGGTCCACGGGATGTGGGTGATGCGCAGCCTGGTAAACGCGTACGGGATCAGTTTTACGGTCTCGCTCTTTCGGCTCAGCCTTTTGGCGGCAACGGGTGACACAGGCGTGTCGCCGGCAATATTCAATTCGGTGTTGAGCTGCCAGTCCTCGACCCGTTTCGCCTTCGCCTCCAGCGTGATGGGCGCGTCGGCGGCAACGAACCGCATACCGTCGTTGATCGCCTGGCGAGTGAATTTGAAATTGGCTGCAACGTTTTCAAAATCGAAATCGCACAGCGCGTAATTCCAGGCGGTGGTCGGTGTAATGCTATAGGAAGGATAGTCTCCGCTCAGATTCCAGCCGTTGGGGTTATAGTCTATCTGCTCCCAGTTTTCGCCAATCGCCAATGCGAACAGCACCGCGCCGCGTCGGATGCTGACGCTGTTGTTGTCCGTTAGCGTGGCCGTGAGCTTTGCGGGAAAGTCCAGCGTGATCACGTCGCCGTCGCGCCATTCGGCCAGGAGACGTACGTATTGACCGGGCCGAAATTCGGCATCGACAGTGTGGCCGTTGACCAGCACCGCCGCGTTATCGCACCATTCCGGCACGCGTACGTATATGGGATAAGTGTCCGTTTTATCTGCCGCCAGCGTGAGTGTGACACGGTCTTCGTAGGGGTAATCGGTGGTCTGGGTAATGGTAAGCTGCGTACCGTTCCCGACCGTCGCAGTGACTTTGTTGGGCCCGTAGGCGCCGGCAGCAAGCCCGCCGTCCGAGGTCTTCAGCCACATGGACGCCACGAAAAGCGGCCAGCCCATCTGGTAATTGTGCACGCAGCAGGGGTAGCCCCCGGGCAGCCCGTACACGGACCGGTCGCCGCCGTCGCTTGTAAAGCCGTGGTTGCCCAGATCCGCCCTGACCTGGTTCTGCATCGTGAAATACACCTGGCCCCTGCCGTCGGGGAGCAGTTGCTGGGGCAGCGCGTTGTAGGTGATCAGCTCGAGGTGATCGGCGATGGAAGCGTCTCGCAGGAGTCCCAGGGCGATCTCGTCGCACAGCATACGCTCCACCACGGCGCAGGTCTCGTTGCCGTATACGGCGTCAATGCCCCGCGTCAGTTCGTCGCCGTTTGACATGCCGTCCTGCCTGCCAGCGGCCATATAGATGTTTTCGATGCCTTTATAGTACACGTCCAGATAATGTTCGTCGCCGGTCAATGCGTACATTAGCGGAAACAGCTTGAAGCTCTGCTGGACGTTGACGATGTGATAAGTGTTGGACCAGGCGTCCGCGTCGTACGCCGCCTCCCAGTTGAACGTCTGTTTGTAAAGCTGCTGACAGAGGTCCAGAAGCGTCTCGTCGCCGGTGCGCTCGTACAGCCAGAGCACCGCGAAGATGTTGTCCCCGCCCCTCGCCTCCGCCCAGGACGAAAGCGGCCTGCGTTTCAGTTCCTTTGCCTCCCAGGCGAAATAGTTTTGCAAAAAAGGCACGACCCGCTCGTCGCCGGTGGCGTCGCAATAGTACTCCAGCGCTATGAGCATAGGCATCAGCGGCCAGTAATCCAGTTCCTCCGGCGTCCCGGCCAGCGGTCCGAAGACGCCGCTCTCGGTCTGGCTGGAAAGCGTCCATTCGATCCACTTCTGAGCCTGCGTCTTCAGATCGTCGTCATCCAGCACGTACGCGGTGGCAATGAGGCCCCTCACGTAATAAGTGCCGCGCTCCCAGTTCTCGCCTCTGCCGCCCAGCCATCCGGAGCGTCCTGCTCCGACCGACGCGCAATCCGGCGACAATTCCTCGAAATGCTTCGTGACGTTCTCTGCCTGCAGCACCAGCTGATTCTTAAGCCAGCTTTCGGCCTTGACCTGCCCCAGAGGCAGCATGGAATATTTCATACCGTCAACGGCTCCTTCCGCAGTCACTTCAACTTCTCGCATGTCCCCCACTTCCACCGGCGGCAGGGTGCTGTCGCCGCTGCCGTATCCGCCGCCGTTGCCGCCGCACGCGGCAACGCCAGGGAGCAGCGCCGCTGCCATCAGCAGGGCAACTGCGCGAGACCAGATCTTCTTTTGCATAACTCTTGACTTCCCTTTATACGAAACTGACGTTACGAAACCGACGTTGACCGTACTTATTCGACGGTGATCCACATTGCCGGACGGACGCAAATATCGGTGCCGGACAGATACACCTGCCCGCCGGCCGAGGCCGAACCGCTGTGATTGACGTAGGAAACGTACAGATCCTTGTACATACCCGGAGAACGGAGCCACCAGCCGCAAAGGTAGTCGTGATCCGCGTACCAGGCCTTGTTCGAACGGGAAAACACGTTGGATCCGGCGATAACCGCCTTGGTGGGAGCGCATTTCCTCGACGCGCCGTCCTTGAAGTACGTTCCGACCTCCTGAACGCTGAGGAGAAACACCTTGTCCTCCGTATCGTTTCCCGCGGGAGAATTGGGATAATCAGGATTCTTCTCGGCAATAACGGTAGACAGCTTGATTTTCGAACTCTCCGACGGCGAAAACGCGGCGGCAATAAAATCGTTGTTCAGCCAGGCGCGCACCGCGCTCGTTTCCCAGGTGACTTTCGCTAAAGAACTGTGAAACTGCATATGCTCGATGGCGTAAAGAGTTATAACGAACAGTGATCCTCCGTCGTTCGCAAGCACGAGCCATTCAAGCGGCTCTTTTCCGTTAGAGGCGTCTCCGTCCTGCTCATAGGAGCCGAACACGATGACGTCCCCGGCCTTGGCATCTTTAAGCGAGACCGTCGTATAAGGCCGGTCAAAAGGCTGTTCGGTGGGGACCGCAGGATCGGTCTGCGATGGCTCGGGAGTTTCGGCAGTACCGCTTTGGGCGTTCGTGGTTTCCGTCTTGCCGCTGTCCGGCTTTTCGGTGGTCTTGCCCCCATTGGGTACTTTCGGGCCGCCGCATGCGCCAAGAGATATCGCAAGCAGAGCCGCGAGAATGAGAGCCAGGATCTTCGTAAGGGTTTTCATATCAGGTCTCCTTTCAGACAGATGCGCAAACCGAAAATTGCTGAAACGAGTGAGTGCCGATACGGCGCCTTCACCTTTTTTCCTTTTTCTTCTGCTGTTTCCGCACCGCCTTGTTCATCGTCTCCACGGCCTCCTCGTCCCAGACCATCCTCTCCGGGCCGAGAGTGCCGTACATCGTATTCTCGTAGGAATATGTCATTTTTGCGGTCCTGATCAGCCTTTCGTTGTCAACGTCATCGCCAAACGTTCCGAGCCGTTCGTATACGTCCTTCGTTATCTCATAATCGTACTGTTCGCGACCTTCGCGGCTGGTGTACATTATTTCGGCGAAGTAACGGTTCGTATCTGGGTCAAAATACGCCGTCCAGTTGTTGCCCTTTTTTCGTTTTTCATATCGTGTCTCCCGCTGTAAGTGAATTTCGATCGTCGATTATGTTGCTCCACGTACCTTTATTCCAGGTCGGAGAGCATATCGTAAGCCGTGTCGTACCCGGCGTTGGCCGAGCGCTTCAGCCACCTCTTTGCCTCTTCTTTGTTCTTCTCGAAATCTTTTGCAAGAAGGATCTTGGCAACGTTGTACATAGCCTCCGGAACGTCCTGCTCCGCCGCTTTCAGGAACCATTTGTACGCTTCGTCGATATCCGGCTCGGTCCCTCTGCCGGACCAGTACATAAATCCCAACGTAAACTGCGAAATGGCGTCTCCGTTCTCCGAGGCAACCGTCAGATAGCGCAGCGCCCGGTCAAGATCCTGCGGTATATTCCAGCCGTAATAAAACTCTTTTCCGAGAAAAGCGCACATTTCCGGGTCGCCCTCCTCGCACAATTCAATACAGGCTTTAAGTTTCTCTTCCATCGTGGGTTCCATAGTATTGCGCCTCCGTTTTATAGTTACGATCGAAACCTGTCAGTCGGTTCGAGATACGTTCATCTTATCTTTTTCACTTCCACTGTGGGAACGTTGTCCAGATGAAATTCTTTAATGAGAGATCCTTCGGAATCGATCTTCGTACAATCGGATACGATCCAGTTTGAAACGTACGAAACCGTTCCGGCATCTCCCGAACTGTAAGTTACCCATACGGGACAACCGCTTTCGAATACGAAGACTAAGGTCCTTCTGCCTGTCATCGCTTTGTGCGTTATACTGCCGCCGTCGTTAAACAAAGCCGCAAATGCCATCGCGGTAGTTCCGCTGCCTGAATTGATCAGAGACGGTAAAGATCCGTAGACCTGCGCGATGATCTTTTTCTGAAGGTTTTCAGAAAGCTCATCGTATCCTTCGAAACGGTCGGAAATTGTCCCGAGAACTTTTTCCGGATCAAACGTAACTTCGTATACGGCCTTGTATTTATTGACGTTTTCGCTGCTGACGATATCGACCATTTCCTGGTCGTTCACCATAGCAGACGCGCTCATTATGTTTCTGTACGCCTCGCTGCAAACTGCTTCTTTCATTCTGGCAGCAGATTCCAGCCCGGCTTCGATCAGTTTATCGTCGTTTTCCCTTGATCCGCATCCGGGCAAAACTGCCGTAAACGTAATGATCACGCACAACGCGATAAGTAATGCAGACGTTCTTTTCCTGTTCAAGATATTTTCCTCCATATGTCACGGTTCATCCGGGTCAATTATATCAGATCAAGCTCGCCGTTTCTACTGCCTTTCAATCCGGTAATACTTGTAGTCCCGCTCTTCCCGGATAAAAGTAAATCCGGCTTTTTCCAGAACGTGCTGGCTGCGGCAATTCGTCCTGATGGTATCGGCATAAAGAGTGGGTATGTCAAGCTCTTCGAACACGTATCGAACCGCCAGTTTTTCGGCCTGCGTGCCGATGCCCCGGTCCTTATACTTGGCGTTCTTCAGGGCGATCCCCATCGTTGCGCATTTGTGCGGTTCGATATTTTTGATAATGATCTCCCCGACGATCTCGTTGCCGTACATGATGGCCAGCGGTACGCGGTTCAGATCTCGTTGCCGCTGAACGTATTTTGCAACTTTTTCTTCGCTGTAAACGTAGGGAGCATACGCTTGTCCGGGCAAAAACAGATCGTGATCATTTTCGTATTCCGCAAAATACGTGCGGTACATTTCGGGCGTCATCGGCGCCAATCTGATTATATCCTGCTCGACTTTCATACGGTTGTTCCTCAATAAATTCCAATCTGACTAACGCTTTGTTTCAAATCATTTTTGTCGATATGATTATATCACGTCGGGCAGGGTTTTGATAATGAAATCTGGGATCTGTCGCTATGCCATCCTTCCCGCTCGAATCAGATATCCCACATTGACCGCCGCTGTCGTTGCAGCTATACAAACGATTCTCGTAAAAAAATCTCTGTATTTATTCCACCCTGATAAGTTCACCGTCGCCGGCGCCAATTTCCAGCTTCCCGTCGAACTCCTCCCAGATGCCTGTCTTCTTATTGTAATGCTTTAGCTGTTTTCCTTCCGCTGCAGCAAACGTAACCGTAGTGCCGTTTTCGTAATCCTTGTTCACCGCCAGCACGAAACCTCCCTCGAAAAACCCGAGAGCGGCAAAATCCGCATTGACCGACGTGATATCGCCGAAGCCTGAACTCTTATATTTCAATTTGCTGTTCACCGGATCGTCCCCGATATGAAAAACTTCCTTTACCTCGTAAGGCATCAGGATATCGCCCAGCGCCTGAAGTTCACGGTTGATACGGCTGATCTGAGTATAATGAACGCTCTTTTCACCGCTGCGTTCGATCATTGACCCGCGCATATTCAGCATAATGATATGCTCCCAGTTCGGATCACGGTCGCCGTAGGGTTCCCAGTACGTGAAATACGAGATCCGCTTTACGCCGTAACAAAGGGATGTGAATACTTCGTACCGCAGTTCCGCTTCTGTCAGATTCCTGTAATCGACGTGCTCCAGGACAAGTATTACAGTCATAAAAGGCACGCCGTAGCGTTTTGAATAAGCGAGAACTTCCTCCATATTGTCAATAAACCCGTGCAGATCAACTTTTTTCCGCCTGATGCCGTCGAATTCGACGAAATATTTGTCGTTCTCATCTGCAGGTGCGCCTTTTTTGAAGTGGTAATTATCGTAGCTTATAATGGAAGGCTTTACAGTTTCCATATAACGGGTGAGGTGCTCGTCATAGGTTTTGCAGCCCCAGAACGGTTCGTATGCGCGATTCCCGAGGATGTTCACGTATGTTTCGTGGGCGGGGTCAAGGCGTTCCAGGATATGGCATACGTCGGCAACGTTTTCAAATGCTTCGCACCGGGGCTCGTCTGTTACGTAGTACGAAAACAGCGCCGGGTACGCGGAGTAGTCGCGGACAACGTCAGCGAGGAGTCGTTCGCGGTTTTCTTTTTCGCTAAGTGCTCTTAAAATGCGGTTGTCGGCCAATTGCGCCTTGAGCCCGAGTTCATGGCACAGGGAAAGCTCCTCGCAGACCGTTTTGTGGTCCTGCTGCTCTACCCCGTAACCGCAAATCGGGACAAGATTGATTCCTGCTTCTTTTATTTCTTTGAACCGGCCTGCGTTCAGCGATCCGTCTTCGTTCAGAATGTGTTTTTTCGGGATGCCTCCCCAGCACGATATCAGGAAGTTGTCCATACTGTTTTTCCTCCCTCGGAAATCGCTGTTTGAATTATATTCAAATTTGCCGCGCGAATCAATGGAGAAAGGTATCCACTCCTTTTTTGATAATATAAGGACAAAGGAGGTTCGGCCCTTTTGCATTAAAAGCTGCCACATTATGCGCGTTAAAATCGGTCAACGACTCTGCCGGCACCCACAGTTCCTGATGTATGTGATCGCCAACGGTATGCACTTCGAACCGAGAACCGTAGGCATCGTCGATTTCAAAGCGCGTCACGTAACCAAAACCGTCTCCGGTCTATGCTTTATTCTTTTTCTTCGAAGCAGCAGTCACGGCAGCAACACCTGCTGCCGCAGCCAGCACACCACCGGTGATCGCGGGAATTATCCAGCCGTTTTTCTTCTTGGAAGCGGCATCAACCGATTCGTGAGATTCTGTTGCCTCCGGTATCTCCGGCGCCCCGGTGGGTTCCTCAGCCGGTTTCGGCGCCAGTTCCGGCAATTCCTGCGTACAGATATACATATCGTGGACTGTCACCAGGAAGTACGATGGTTCGTCGCCGTTCACATCGAAACCTACGGCAGTGAAAATCGGGTCGTCGTTGACGAAGATCGATTTTGACCATTTGCCGTGGTCGCAGAAGATCGCCGAAGGCATGAACAGGTAGCCATCGAAACCCTCGGGGATACAGTAGCTGTAGCGGCCGTTATTTTGTGCAAGTTCCGCAGCGGGTTCGTTGATCACGCTGACAGTACCGTCAGTCCCAACCAGATACAGATCCAGACCCATCTTGCCCATGTAGGCGTGGTCGTGACCGGGCGTATCAGGCTGAAAACAGAACCATACGTCACCGTCGCTCTTGTTGGTCAAGGATAGGACAACGTACTTCGCTCCGGTCAGTTTACCCTCCTCCTTGAGCATCGGTGCTGTTATACCGTAGCGGTCAACGCAGCTCGCGGCATTCTCCTCGCTCAGCACTATGTCGCCGTCAATGATCTCGCATTCACCGTATTCCCACGGATCGACAACAGACTCGTCAAAAGTTTCTACCAGCCTGAGCTGTACCTTTTTGTCTTCATAGTCGATTTCCGCATTTCCCGTCAAAATATCCACGTCTTTGACCGACATATCCAGATCGTAATTTCCCGGAAGCTCAATGCCCATGTACATACCGTTTATGTACAGATTCTCCCACTTGGCGTTTTTCATATAGCCGGCGTTTTTCGCTTCGCTAAGAGCGCGCCGTATGAGCGGCAGAAGTTCCACGTCGATGTCTTTCCATTCGTTGAATATCATCTGACCGTTGCTGTCGTAGAAATTGTTGTCCTCGCTGTAATAATTCGAAGAAGCTATATTGAATATCCACTTTCCGGTAGCGGAATCCTTACTGCCCACGTCTGGGAAACTCATTTCGGAAACGAAGGCCTCGCGGTTATCGAATACAGGAAGACCGAACCACAACATATCGGTAAAGCGCCGGGTCGCCTCGTCGTAATTTGCCACGAAGAGGTAGAACATAAATATGGCTGAATGAAGCGCAGGGTCCGCTAATCCATTCGTATTGTCCGCGAAGGCATTGAGCCGGGCGCTGAGCTTGACCCTGACTGAATCATGCTCTGAGATCTTCGTCTCAGGCACCGGAAGATCCATAGTCTGCTCGAGAAGCAGATGCGGCCATTCCTGACCCTCTTCCCGGTTTGGCTGTGTATAGCATTCGGAGCCCTTCAAGGCGAGCCGTATCTCACCTTCCACAGTATTCACTTCAACGGTTTTGGATTGGTTGTCATACTTGTAAACGCCGTTTCCTTCATCCGTAAACCGGTAGTTGAAGGTCTTCTCTCCGTTTTTGATCTCATAGGTCGTATTTTCCTTGTCGTGGAACGGATATCGGGAGGCCCACTGGCACAGATTCCAGGCCGGGGACTGTCCCTCGCGCCCGTGATCAAATATGACCATCGGATCGTACATATCCATTTCCGGGAAGGATTCGATCGGATCTGAGTAGATCGGTCTTCCGAGGCCTCTTACTACAAACCCTTGTGAAAAAGTCCGGTCGCGCAATATTGAGATCTCTTTCCGGTTCATTTTGTTCTCCTCTTTATCCGTTTCGATAGAAGTTGGCTCAAACGATGCGGGAGTATCAATACCAGGCGCTTCCGTGCTGTCACCGGTAGGCAACGTTTCCAACGGTGCGTCCGTTTTGCTTTCCGTGATGGGCGGTCCGGAAAGGCAGCCTGCCAGCAGCGCGGTGCACAACAGTAACGCAGTAAAAACTATAATTATTTTTATACTCTTTATACGCTCCATTTCAACATCTCCGCGCCATACCCCGTTTTCGTTTCGTCCTTCGCTTCCCGGTCATCCAAAAAACGCTCTCTCGATTTCCATGCAAATATAATGGTAGATAGGCAAATGCAACTCCTGCACCTTATATGTTTCAGCTTCGGGTGCGCAAATACAGATATCAGCTATTCCCTTTAGCTTACCGCCCGACTGTCCGGTAAGGGCAATGACGGTAAGCCCCAGTCCCTTTGCCACCTGAGCTGCGGCAACACAGTTTTTCGAATTGCCCGACGTACTGATGCACATCAGCACGTCGCTATTTCGCCCGAGTCCCATCAAACACTGCGCATATACCAGTTCGGAGTCAACGTCGTTGCAAAAAGCGGTATTCAGTCCCGCGAAACTCGGCAGAGAGATCGCCGGGACCGCCCTTTGCAGCCTTGCCAGAACCTCAGCTGTAAGCTCAGGGTTGTTTTTCTTCATCTGCGCCTTTTGCTCTTCGCTCAAAGCTCTTTTCGACAAAAAGCCTTTCATCAGTTCGCCGACAATATGCTCGCAGTCTGCACAACTGCCGCCGTTTCCGCACAGCAGCAACTTGCCTTCGTTTTTAAAGGAGGCAATAATGGTTTTTGTCGCTGTTTCGATCTCGGCCCGGCAGCTGTTTAGCACCGGATAATGCGTAAACAGATCATCCGTGTTTTGTTCCTCCAGCAAAGCAACACCTATCGCGGCATGATCGCCGAGGGATTCTCCGAGCTTTGCCGGCACTACCCGGCAGACTCCTGCGGAGATCGGCAGCGCTTCACGGTCGATAACTTCTTTAGTATATTGCCACAGCAGATTTTGCGAGCGGGTGAAAATGCTGCCGATGACGATACATTCGGGGTTCAAAATATCGATCAGCACGGACAATCCCTGGCCCAGTTTTTCGCCACAGGTTTTATACACTTCGATCGCTGTCGGGTCGCCGTTGTCGGCGGCAATCGAAATGGTTTTTGCATTGACTTCACCCCCTGCATACATTGGGGCAAGGCCTTTTTCAAGCGCCTGTTCCAGATATTGTTGTCCCAGTTGCGCCAGACCGCCGCCGCTGCAAAAGCCCTCAAACGAGCCGCATTTACCGTACCCCACGGGGCCGTCTTTTTCAATGCGGATATGCCCGACTTCACCGGCGTTGTCGTTGGTGCCGGAATACAGGTGGCCGTCCAAAATAAGGCCGGCGCCAAGCCCTGTACCGAAGGTCAAAAAGATCATATTTTTTGTGCCCTTGCCGGCGCCGAATTTCCATTCAGCCAGGGCACAGGCATTCGCATCATTTTGCAGATGTACCGGCACACCGAAATGGTTTTTGACCTGTTCGATGATCGGCACACAGTCCCATCCGGGCAGATTCGGGGGTCCTAAGATCAATCCCCTGCTCGAGTCCAGCGGTCCTCCGCAGGAAATGCCGATAGATTCAGGCTGCTTTCCGCCGCAGACCTTATCAGCCAGAGCTATCAGACGGTCTATCATCTCCCCCGGGCTGACGTTTAGATCGGTCAGTACTTTTTCCTTGGCGGTAATAATAATACCGCCCGGGGTCTTTTCTGCTGTTACTACGGCACATTTTGTGCCGCCGATATCGAAACCTAATAACATATCACAAACCTATTCCGTCTTTCAGACCTGTTTTATTTCATCGATCAACGTGATCTCTTGCAGCATATTATCATTAACCCGATACGCTTTCAATTCATAATTGCCGAAATAGAGCTCTGTTTTGACGTTAAAAGCATCCAGCTTGATTTCAGCCCGAACCGGCTTATCAAGTGTATTAAATAAATGCATAACGTAACCGTTTCCGTCCTCTGCTTTCTTAAACGCATCGAGACGGACGTTCCTGATTTCGAAGCTTTTGAGATCGTTCTTCCCTTCACCCCCGGGGAAATAAGAAATTGCCACGGGCGTCTCGTTGATGTATTGCGCAGCCTTATCGGTTTCGATCAAAACACTTTCTTTGTTTCCTGCCAGCACCCTGAATCTGAACTCGCTCTCATTTTGATCCATCCGGTGGTGGAAACAGGGATCTTCCATCAGTATTCTGTCGCCGATATCGTGGCAGGAATATGCTGGGGAACGTAAAAGGCTTAACCGGACTCCGCCCTTATCCGTATCCATGCCGTAACAGGTTTGGTTGACCACCGCCAATGCCCGGTCGTTTTCACAAGCCATGACCCATTTGTGGGCAACCTGCTCATAATCTTTTTTTAACGGTTTCACCCCGAACATATCTTCGCCTACGTACTGAGGCTCGTCAAAAGAATTTGGAACATTCAGTTTTAAAAGGGTGTCTTTCTCGTTCCAATATAGTGTAAGTTTAATATCAAACTCTTTTGAATGATTTGAAAAAACGTACACCAACCGCGCTCTAGAAGTATTGTAGCCCAATAAAACTTCGACCATAGTGCGTACTTCGCCCGAATCGATGACATTTACCGGACTGATCTCATCTTCATTTGTCCCCGCAAAAACGGCAGCTTCTCTTCTGTTCAGCAGTTTAAACTTTCCTAAAAGTTTGCCGTGATAAAGCGTTTCTCTAAGCCGCCACGGATTCGGACAATCTTCATAAACAAGCAGTTCGCCCAGGCCGGGAGCAGCATAATTCTGCCCGTTTACAACGTATTCGGAGATACTGCCCGTAGAAGTATCCAGGACGACCTTCATATGATCATTTTCAAAAACAAACGGTTCAAACTGCGATACGGCTTTAACGGTACGGGGATCGTCGTCAACGATTCGCAGTTTGCAATCAAAACGATTTGCGCACATCGGTTTCAGCGTGCCGTGGAACGAGATCTTCTTGCGCCAGTCAAGGGGCATATTGCTGCCCTCTTTTTCCATCTGCGAAGGAAGCGGTTTGTCCCCGTCATACACTGTGGCAACCGTAAAGTTATTGTCCCAGTTTTGATTTTGAAGCATATATTCACACTCGAAATCATCCGTGATCTCATAAGGATGCGGATTGACAATGATGATCGGGATATCCGTGCCGGTTGCCCGAGGCTGGTCTGCACTGAGCGCGAAAAATGCCTTGGTTATTATTTTTTCGCATATCTCCAACCCGTGATCCAGTTTTTGGACCGTATCTTTTTCCGCGCTGCGGATCATTGTCCCCGGCAAAGAATCGTGAAATTCCGAGAACATAAGATCTTCATACGCTTCATGGATCTTTTCGCCCGGATAAGCCATCAAACCGTTTTTTTCGCAAAGCGCTGAAAGCTTTTCCGAAACCGCCAGCCTGCCTTCAAGTTTTCTATGAAGCGCTTTGATCGAGTGCATTGACGTAATACTTCCGACGTTTACGGGATTTAAATCTCCATACCATAAAGGAAGATCAGACTTTTCAACCTCGCTGACGTATTGTTCCGGCGTAGAATGCATGACCGTGCTCTTATCGGAAACATGCTCTATCAGTTCGTTGATCGCAATAATGTCTCTTCTGGAAGGTCCGCCTCCGTGGTTCCCGACACCCCAGCACATAAGATACGCTTTATCCTCGGTATGTGAGTTGACATACTGTTCAACGGCTTTGCCCGCAGTGCCGAGCAGCGTATTGTATCCCCAGTCAAAATGATGCGTTAGTATTTTGCTGCCGTCATAACCGACCCAAAGGAAATTCTGCCCGTCAATTCCTTCAGGGATCCCCGTATCCGGCGTCGGCCTTAAATATAAATATGCATCATACCCGCATTTGGCCAAGATCTGTACAAGGCCTCTGGAATGGCCGAAAGAGTCAACGTTGACTGCCGCGTTGGGGCTGACTCCGAATTTTTCTCTGAAAAATTGCTGTCCGTATATAATTTGACGAACTATGGATTCACCGCAGGGCATATTACAATCCGGCTGCAGATACCATCCACCCATTATTTGCCATTTGCCTGCCTGAACGAGCTTTTGAATGCGTTTGAACAAGGGCGGATCGTACTCTTCTATCCACTTATACAGCATGGCTTCGTTGTGATTAAAAACGAAATTGTCAAATTCCTCGCAGAACTCCGCTGCAACTCTGAACGTAGAAAGAACCGTTGCCAATCCTTCGTCCCATTTCCATTGCCACACCGGGTCAATATGCGCATTACATATTAAATGCAGTCTGTTCATATTATAAACTCCTCGCTCAGCATTCCTTTTCAAAAACGTGGAAACCGCTGCCTATCTTCTCACAAATATCCCCAAAATACAAATTGGCATTGACACCGAAAGGAATATTTACGTACAGATACGTTTTACCGAAACGCTTTACCCATCTGACTGACAACTCCCCTTTTATTGTCTGCAATGAAGCGTTTGCGCTTAATAGTTTTTTGGGGAAATACGGCTTGATATCAACCGTATCATACGCCGCCGAAGTGGGTTTGATCCCGCAGATATATGCATAGAACCAATACCCTATAGCGCCGTACATCGGATGATTATGGGAATTCATCGACGACGTCTTTTTGAATTCAAACCTTTCCCAGACAGTCGTTGCTTCCAGCTGGAGCATATATCCAAAAGAAGGATATTCCTCTCTTGTAATAAGCTCCCATGCATCGTCAATATATCCATATTCGGCGAGCATGTCCATCATATAACGGGTGTTAAGATTGCCGGTCGTTATACGGTAATCAAACTTAATGAGATCATCTCTCAGCTGTGCAGCCGCCAGTTTTCTCTTGTTCTCCGGAATAATACCAAGCCATAACGCAAAGCTTTGACTCCCCTGAGAACCGGTGCACATTTTACCCGTATTATCGTCCCACCATTTGTCCAAAATGGCTGCTTTTATTCGTTCCGCGAGCTCGCGGTACTTTATTTCGTCCTCTGTTTTGCCGAGCAACTTTGCGAATCTCGACATTGTCATTGCGTCAAAATAGTAATACCCGCTGGACATAAACAGACCGGGCGTTACTATTGACTCGGCACCTTCATCACCGCCGAGACAGGCATATCCGGGGCCTGCCCAGTCGCCGTAATAAGAATAATTAACAAGATAGTTTTCAGAATGATCTCCGAGACATTTCACCCATCCGGCATACATATCATACGCACGCTGCAATATTTCAAGATTGCCCGTATGGAGATAGCACTGAAGTCCGGCTACGATCGGTGAAGCGCATACCGGATCGGCCGGTCTGTTTCCCCACAAATAAGGCGCCGTACAGGTGATAGCGCCGTTTTCATCCTGGGTATCCATAACGTCTTGAATGATTTTAGGCATCAGTCTGCCGATTTCAAAATTATAGGGCGTTTCCTCAAAGCGCACTGTGGCGTCGTTCATCCAGCCCATGCGCTCATCTCTTTGCGGACAATCGGTAAACAATCCGTGAATATTGGATTTTTCCGTTTGAATAACCAGTTTATGAATACTGTTGACAAGACCGTTTCCGCAGGAAAACTTGCTTTCTGACTGAATATCCGAATACACACTAACTGCGACAATATCATCCTTTTCAAGCATTGGTAACCCGGTGATCTGGGCATATCTGAAACCGTGATAAGTAAAGAGCGGCTGCCAGACTTTTAAGTCTCTTTCATCCCCGGATGCAGTATAAACATCTGTGCTGGCCGCATTACGATATGTAGCCATATACAGCAATCCGTCTTCGTTAATAAATTCGGAATGGGTAATTGATATCCGTTGCCCTTTTTTCAGCTTTTCAGGAAGCTTGATCCTGGTGACCCCTGCTATATTTTGACCGAAGTCAACAACATACGTATTCTCATCCACCTGATTTGCAGTGACCGGTCTATATATTTCCTGCTCAATGACCGGTTCGGCTGTCATGACCCGGGGAACGCCGCCGGGACTTTGAACAATACTTACGTTTTCAAAAGTATTTTCATCACATTCGATGCGGTTCCAATCATTCAAAGCATAGTTGGCGTCGTACGTTTCGCCGTTAAAAATATTGTTCTTAACGATCGCGCCGTAGCTCCATTTCCAGGAAGGATCCGTCTCTATCCTGTCAACGGTTCCGTCTTCGTAATAGATCTTGAGCAGCGCCGAAAGCTGCGGAACTCCCGCAAATTTCTTTATTTGATCCGGTCCGGAGCTTTTCGCTGGAAAGACTATGCCGTTTCTTCTCCAGCCCTCGCCGATCACGATCCCTATACAGTTTTCCCCTTCGGTGATCTTATCGGCAACCTCCGGTTCCATAACGTAATAGCAGTCTTTGGAGTAATCGGAAAATAATGGGTCAAGAACTGTATTGCTGACCGCCACGCCATTGATGTACAGCTTATGATAACCTAAGCCGCAGGCATACAGCACCGCGAGGCTTATTTTTTTATTGACCGTAAACTTCTTTCTGAAATATATCGCCTTTTCTTTTTCGGCAGCCTCAGGGGCGATCCAGCGCAAAGACTTGAAATCGGTGCCGGCAACATAAAAATATTCTTCTCTTGAAGTGCCCCATTCGTCCCGGTTATCTAAAACAGATATTTCTACATACAGTTTGCAATCGCACGGCAGATCGACGTTCTTTAATTTATATTCCTGTTTAGCGGATTCGATCACGCCGGAATCAAAAACAGTTTCCTTGCCGTTTTTGATTTTCAATACGAACGCCTTTTGAAAACCGGACTTGTAATCAGCTTTTACAGCCCATGAAAACACCGGAAGGCTTTCCGTAATACGGTATCGCTCGGTCTTTTTCAAAGGGCTGTAATTCAAGTATATTCCAGTGATTTTATTCATCGCTATTCTCCAATGCAGAGGCGGAGGTTTTAACCTTCTTTTTTATGAACATTTCTGTTTTAATCGACCAGACTGATCAGCGGTGATGCCGTGATATAGCTCGTTGCTCTGCAGCGTACGGACAGTTCGATATAGTAATTGACCGCGTCATCGGGCAGGTGCACGGAGACGGTGTCGCCATTAATCTCGCACTTGGCATAGTGCCACTCCTGATCGATGGTGTCCTGACCGCTAAGATGCAGGCGGCCGTTCGGCGAGTAGCTTAGCGGGGCGTCAATGTAGCACACCCGCGCATTTACTTCCGCGGCATCGGCAGGCAGTGTTATCTGGAACGAAATGTCGCGGCCTTCGCCCGGCAGCGTTTTGAACGTTGCAAGGGGCTCGCCGCCCTTGACGGCCCAGTCAGCGAAACGGTTTATCTCCGGCCGGCTCCAGCCTTCTATATGCCCGTGGCTCCAGTTCTGGATCACAGAAAGCACACTGCCCTGCACGTCCAGACAGGACTTGCTGTTGGAGTTGATTGAGAAGCAGTTATCGTTGGCCCAGCACAACCAGAGCACCTTTGTTTTGACATCTTTCAGTTTCAGCGAAGGCTCCCAGAGTTCGCGCGTGCCGGCAGAATTGAAATTGTTCTTCATCCAGGAGTGCGCTTCGTTCAGGTAGCCGCTGCCGTAAACCGGAATCGCGAACGCGAAGCGCGAGTCGTAGCCAATGGCTATAGACGTGATCACGCCGCCCCAGGAGATGCCGGTCAATCCGACATTTTCGGCGTCAACGCGCGGATCCGCCCGCAGCAGGCTGTCTGCCAGGATCGTCTGCGCTACGGCGTGGTACATCCACATGCGGTCTACACTACCTGTGGATGAATTCATTCCATCGTTGTCCGGGGGCATTATGCGCGGGTCGGAGGACAATACGTTTTTCGGTACGCTCCGGGTCCAGGATGCGGCACCGTAAAAATCGGTGATGCCTTGGGCGGCAGGATAGTAGCCCGTGTTGCCCACTGCAATGGCCGCGTAGCCACGGTCGTTCCAAAGTTTTACCCAATTGGGATACGCGTATCCGCCGCCGCCATGCTGCAGCACGATGGCGGGCACTTTATTGTCCGCGCTCGCGCCTTCGGGGAAACCGATGTACGCGAATACCTTAGTAGCCTTGCCGCCGAAGCTGACACCGTCGAGCCAGATCGCCTTCACATTCGGATAGCCTGCGGGGTCGTATTCGGGACAGTACTGGAACGTGGCTTCTTTGTTCAACAATTCGGAAAACATATAGTCGAGCTCCTCATTTTTGGTGGCAAAGGTCTGCTGATCTGGCTGGTCGCCGTGCGAGCCGGAACCGCCCGGTCGGAGTTCTCCCACGGGGCTGTCAGAAAGGCACAACGCGTCGAGTATGTACCGATCACCGTCACAAGCAACCGAGGGCCGCGCGTCGATCTTCAGGTAATTTACTTTGGCAAGATCAGTGATGCCTTCGTAATTGTTCCATGGTATCAGTTCGCTGAGAGGCAACGCTACATATCCTTCAAAACCCTCAGGAATCCGGATGGAGGAAGAGTCTCCGGCGTCGGATGTGTCGTTGCCCGTGTCGCAATCGATGACTTCACCGCTCACATCTGTGACGATCGCTTTTGAGGCGTCGATGTAGCTCCGCTTACTTCCGCCGCCCGTGCCGAGGCAGAAAGAAAGACCTACGCTGGTGATATCAGGTGTAACGACCCAGATCCGCAGGTAGTACTCCGGCTGTGCTTCTTTAAATACATTCAGCCGCTTGCCCGTGAGTTCAAACGCCTGGCACCAGGTGGACGCAGAAAGTGTGTTGACCAACGCAAGCCCTTCCTGGGCGTACTCCTCCTCAAAAGAGAACTCCGGATGTGTGATTCCGAAACCGCTGAGATCTAACGGACGGAGTTCTTTGATCGGATCTGAAATCGCGTTAAAGTCTTCGATCGTCAGCGTGACCGTGGAAGGATCCGGTACCGTTGTGGGTTTCGGCGAAGGCGTTGGTGTCGGAGTAGGTCTTTCTGTAGCCGTTGCCGTGTTGATTACTTCTGCGGTATTAGTTGATACGGGATCTGTTCCTGTGTTGCTGCCGGATTGCCCTGAAGGCAGTACGAATTTGTACTCGTAGCTCAGGCGGCCCATGGGAAGGCAGCGCCCGGAAACGTAGTAGTTCATGATCTCTTCCGCGCCATCGACGCCGTCCGCCACCTTGAAATAGATGCGGAGCGCCGAGGCTACGCTGTTGGTATCAATGCCTATCGCGGCCATTGGCACGCTGTAGATCACAGTTTTGTCGTTCACGGCGTATGTGGCATCGCCCGCGGGTTTACCGGTGAAATCAGCGCTTAACTGCTCAATGGCGGCAGTGCCCGACGCGGCGTCGCGGCTCCGGCCGATCACGTATTCATAAGACTCCCAGCCTTTTTGCGCCGGCGTGCCGGTGCCGATGAACAGGTTCATCCAATTGGCATTGTCAGTCACTTTCACCGGATCCGCACATTCAATACGGAAATACAGGTTCTCCGCGTCGTTGGTCAGTTTGACCGAAAGAATGTTGTTGTCCGCTGCAGGCAAAGAATAGTGTACTGTCTTTGCGGCGCCGTACGCATCGCGTTTGTCGTTGACCGTGCCCACATGGCGGTAGACTGCCTTCACCTCATCCCACTGAGCATCGCTGCCGTTAAGGTCAATAGTTTTGTATACATTGTCAGCAATCACGCCGTCGGAATCGTTGTACTTGTACTTGCGGATGTTCGTGATCATCTGGATGAAATACGCGTCTTCGTAGCCACCTTGCATGGGTTCGATGTCGCGGGAGTATTCCATATCCACGTTGTCGCAGAGCATGTACTCGCCGCCGTAGGGCTGCTTATATGCGATCCATTCGTTCCAGCCGGTGACCATCAGGATCTCGGGCTGCGGGTCGGAGGCAAACACGGTCTCCCATTCGGATTGGAAGAACGTGCCGCGGTAGATGTCTTCGTGCTTGTTTTCGCCGGTGTTGATGTCGTAGCCGCGCCCCCAGTTGCACCAGTTCTCATGGGTCAATGAAAAGCTGAAGGGCACCATCGGATGGGTGGCAACGGACACGTTCATCGTATTGCCGTTGAGCGGCTGCGGGTAGACCCATTCGGTGTACGGGAAGGAGTTGTCGTTGTGTTCGTCGTTTGGCCAGCACGCTTCTTTTACGTAGAAGAAGTCCTGAAGTTCCTGCGACAGATCGGATGGCTTGTAGGTAGTTTCGCCGCGGCTCTCCGCCTCGAGAATGTCCTTTTCAGCCGAAGTGTAGCCGATGATCATAGGACGGCCGTCAATTCTATACCAGGAATCCGGATAGTTGCCTTTCTTGTAGTAAGTGTTGTAAATTTGCTTGATGGTGTCAATGGAACGGGAATGTGTATAAAAACACACCTGCGGTGCATCCCAGCCTTCGTCCCTGAGTTCCTGGCTCATTTTCATTATTTTCTTAGCCACTTCACTGTACAGCAAACAGTTAGTGGTGTCGAAGATCAGAAAGTCCACGCCGGCTTCGGTAAGCATTTCCAAGTGCTTCCGGATGACCCATTTGTCAACGCTGTTGTAGTAGCCGTAGAGCGGTTCCGCCCACCAGTGAGCCTGACCGTTAGGGCTGATTTTGCCGCCTTCTTCATGGAATACGATGTCCTGGCCCTGCTCCGCGATTATCTTCGAGACGTCGTAAATGTCACTGGATTGGGGCTGACCCAACCAAAGAAAATAGAAAATTCCAACGTCACGCTTATCTTTTTTGCCTGCCGCTGCAGGCACTGTGCGGCCGTATTCGTCAAAGCCGACGATCATGTTGTTATTGTAGCCGTCTTCATACAGATCCATAACTTCCAGTTTCTCTGTAACAGGCTGCGTGCTCTCTGTAGGAGGTGCGGTTATGTCCCCCGGGATGTTGTCAGCCGTCTTGCAACCGAACGCAGTGAGCATCATCAACGCGCACACCGCCAGAGCAGACAATCTCCTGCCTGTTTTGTTTCGTTCCACGCATCTTTCTTTCGCCAATCTCTTCATACCGGGTCCCTCCTACACAATTACAGCAGAGTGTCTAAATGCAACATGAAGCCATGATATAGAGCAATGGCCGCGATCCGTTTTTAAAGATCGCGACCTTTGCGGTTCTGTCCTATTATTTATGCTTTCTTCTTTTTCTTTGATGCAGCAGCGACTGCAACTATAATTGCCGCCACAACAACCACGCCGCCGATGATCACGGGAATCAGCCAGCCGTTGTTCTTCTTGGGAGCAGGCTCCTCTGATTTGGAATCATCTGTTGTCTTCGGCTCCTCGGTAACGACCGGTGCGTCCGTAGGTGCTTCGGTAGGTTCCGCCGTGGGAACTTCTGTAGGTACTTCGGTGGGAGCCTCAGTTGGGGCCTCTGTCGATTTCGGAGCTATCTCCGGCAACTCCTGCGTGCATATATACATATCGTGGACAGTCACTAAGAAGAAAGACGGTTCATCGCCGTTCACATCGAAGCCTACTGCCGTGAAAACCGGGTCGTCGTTAGTGAAGATCGGTGTGGACCAATCTCCGTGGTCGCAGAAGATCGATGACGGCATGAACAGGTAGCCGTCGAAGCCCTCAGGTATGCCGTAGCCGTAGCGGCCGTTATTTTGCGAGGTCTCTGCGGCGGGCTCATCGATTACGCTGACCGTGCCGTCAAGCTCGACCAGATACAGTTCCAAATCCATCTCACCGCCCATGTAGGCATGTTCGTAGCCAGGCGTATCCGGCTGGAAACAGAACCAGACTTCTCCGTCGCTCTTGTTGGTCAATGAGAGGACAACATACTTCGCCCCGGTAAGTTTCCCCGCGGCTTTAAGCATCGGCGCGGTAATGCCGTAGCGGTCAACGCAGCTCGCAGCATACTCCTCGCTCAGAATTACATCACCGTCTATGATCTCGCATATGCCGTAGTCCCACGGACTGACAACGGAATCATTAAAATTCTCTACCAGCTTGATCTGCACTTGTTTGTCTCCGTAGCTGATGTCGGTGATTACCTCTTCAGGAGTCATCGTGGGTGCTTCAGTCGGAACCGTCGTGGGCGCTTCAGTCGGAACCGTGTCTCCCGAGTCGCCGTTGATCAAATATTCAGATATTAAAACCTTTAACGGCTTTTCCCAAGAAGATTCTACACTTTGGTCGATTTCAGGAGTTAAAAGCAGAAAACAAGCTTCGGGGTTAAATGACGATGACAGATCATCAAAGTTAACGGTGAAAGAGTCAACATTTGTTCCGTCTTTATCGAGGTAAACTTTAACTGTTGAAGCCGTATCATTATAGTCCGATATTCTGACAGAATAAGTATGTGTAAGATAATCGGTGCCGTCAACAATTGTGTATTCGCCATTGCCAATAGTTGCAGCATCACCTGCTCTTGAATGTACAGTTGTATCAGCAACCAATGCGGTTTGAGTATCTTTAAAAAGGATTCTTAACCCATCGCCATATCCGCTTAATGGATAGTCATCATCTGTAGCCATAAAGCTTAAACTAAAACCGCCGCCAATTCCCATATCTATAATTTGGAATGAGATTTTTGTATCTATTGTAATATCAATAGGTTCAGAATAAGCTCTTGATTGCTGTGGCTGTCTGTCTTTTACCATAAATATCATTTCTTCGCCGGATGAATTTACAGTAGTGTTGACCCTGCCCTTTTGAGCATCCCACTTACCGGGAACGAAATGTGAATCTTCATCAAAAGTATATTCGCTCTCTTCAGCGAAAGCGATTCTGATGTTACATAATGTTAGACATGCAACTAATATAGCTAACAATGGAACAAGAAGTTTTCTGCGTTTCATAATAATCTCCTCCATACTTTTCAGCCTATATTATACCGAAAAAGCCGATTTGTTGGAACCCTTTTAGGGTATATCATGGTTTGTGATCAATTCAATTAATTAGGGCGCCACGCGGGCGCCCTATTTCATTGTTGTTTATTGTTGCAGATCAAAAAGACCTCTTTTTCGCGAAAACAATAACTGCTCCAAGAGTGAGAACTACAATGACTGCAAACATTGCTACCGTGGCATCCCCAGTCTGAGGCTGAGTCTCAGGCTGAGTATCGGGCTGAGTGGCAGGCTGGGTCTCGGGAGCCTTCTGTCCTTTAAAAACATACTCAGTAAGGCCAAGACCGTCAACAGTCCAGTCAGTGCCAGGAGCGGTAGACTGGTTGGTGTAGCCATGTCCGCCGGTAACAATGAACATACCGAAGTAAATGTCATCCTGGCCGTAAACGAACGAGTCAGCACCGTCAACGTCGGTGATGGTGAACAGCGCCTTTGGCAGTTTAGCAACGATCTCGTAACCGCCGTCGATCGCTGCGATCTGGCCGTCAACTTTGTCGGAAATGTCGGCACCGTTGGGGTTTGCATCGTCAAGCACACCGTTCTTGTGGTTGTGCTGCAGCAGTTTGAAGGAATCGCCAGTGACAAAGGACAGGAATTGTCCGGTGGAACCCGCGAGCTTGTTGCCGGGGTTGAAGTTCAGCTGCATCAGTTCACCTGCGCTGACGCCCAACGCGCGAATTGCGACTTTAACGCCGTCATCTTCGGCTTTGAAAAAGTACTTAACGCTGGCGTTGCCGATGTTGCCGTTGGTCCAGGTCTTGGCGTTGCTGCTGTCAAGAACGTAGGAAACATCGTACTCGCTCTCGTTGATGATACTGGTGGCGGGCTGCTCTGCCTGATCTACTGGTTTCTTGCCGTTAATATCTTTTATTGTTAAAACGATATCTTTTTCGTAAGAATGTGCTCTGTTAATATCAATATCAGGCGTGATCATTAAGGTACAATTCTTAATGTCAAATCCTTCCGGAAGGTTTGATTTGGCGAAAGCACCTATGGCCTGAATATTGGTTCCGTTGTCATCTCTATCTACCTGGATTGCTATATTATCCGCGTCATATTCCCATACCTTGAGATGGAAAGACTGTCCCGTGATTTTATATGCATCACTTCTGACAGCTTTAGCATCTATTAAACCCGAAGAACCGGCAGTCCTGCTATACTTATAGAAATCGCATCTAAACGCCTGTAATTCAGGATATCCCCAGGCTGTTTCATCCCAAAAATATACTCCAAAGCCATCGCCATAAGAGTCCATGGGGAAATCCTCGGCAGAAGCCAGGAAACTGATTCTTAAACCTCCGTCAACATTAAATTCATCGACTGTAAAGTTCATCTCGAACCACTTATTATTCGCCATATCTAATGTTATAGGTTGTTTATAGTATGCTCTTGTGCTGCTATAATCTGTATCGGTTTTTAGCGTTATCTTTAAATCGTTGTTTTCGGTTACTTCCTGAGTAACTCTTCCGTTTGAAAAAACATCGCCGATTTCACTTTCATCAGCGAAAGCGATCAGGGCAATACTAAATGTTAGACATATAACAAATATGGCTAACAAGGTAACAAGTAGTTTGCTGCGTTTCATAATTATCCTCCTTCATAAACATTGCAATGTTTCAAAACATTGTAATATTTAATGTTTATTCTATTATATCAAACCGCCGTAGTGATGTCAACAGCCCAAAACCGTCTTTTTTTACATAAATTTGGTTGATTTTTGGCGAAAATTTAAACATTGTAATATTGTTATTTTTGCATTTCTTATTCCTTGCCCGGTCTGTCTCTCCTCGTAGAAGCATCTTTTGGCTCCTGGAAAATCTCAAATTGGTTAAAAAATAGGAATAATAGGATAATAAGTTAGTAATAATAAGATAATATGCCAATTTGTTGACATAAAGGAGGATGATGTTTATAATTACAACCGAGATGCTGATAAAACAAATGTTTAAGCACTCAAATACCGAGGAATCGGGCAAAATCATTTTTTTATTATGCGAGGTTGTTATGGCAAAATATCACGAAATATACATGGCTATCTCAAGATATATTGACAATAAGATTCTGACTCCGGGCGATCTGCTGCCCACGGAACAGGAGTATGCTGAAAAGTATAACGTAAGCATAACCACCGTTCGACACGCATTGGATATGCTCGTAAACGAAAACAAAATAACCAGAACGGCCGGAAAAGGAAGTTTTGTAAAAGATTCTCAAATTATAACTGAAAAGAAAAAAATCGGTCTTGTAATGCCTACCAGTTCAGAATTTTTCGGCAGGAAGATTTCTAAGGGGATCCAGTCCTTCTGCAAAGAAAACAATCTTATTCCTATTATATCCAGTACTTATAAGACACAATCTGAAGAAGCGGAAGAGCTGCAATATATGCTTTCGCTGGGTATTTCGGGCATCATCATAATGCCTATGAACGGTGAATTGTATAATTCCGCCTTTACTTCTGAAAGCCTTCAAAATATGCCTCTTGTTATGGTCGACCGTTATCTTCCCGGTTTGCCTTATACCTATGTATGCACAGATAATTTCAATGCTTCTAAAGATCTGGTGAACTATCTGTTTGCTAAAGGACACAGTAAAATCGCTTTTATCGGTTCATTCATTTCCAACACCGCACTGGAAGAACGAATCAAAGGCTTTATGTACGCATTTGCCCACAGCGAAGACCGTGCTTATCACGAAAAGTATGTTTGCAGAAAATTAAACTCCTCTGACACCAATCAGTTGTATGACAACATTGCCATGTTAACAGATCTGTTTACCACTTATAACGAAATAACTGCTGCCGTTGCCGAAAACTACGAATGTGCCAACCTGATTCAACTCGCTTTAAAAATGTGCGGCAAGGATCTGAGCAATTTTGAGATCGTGTGTTTTGACGGCGGGACCAACAGCGCGCTTGAATTATTAAACGGCTCATTTTATACGCACATCCTGCAGGATGAATATACGATTGGCTACAAAGCTGCCGAACTGCTTTTACGGCAAATCAATAATCCCAAGGAAAGCATTCCGCATGTTACCGTTCCCTATCAGCTGATCAAAAAAGAAGATGTCGAACAGACCGTATCTGCTTTTTTAAGAAACGGTGAATTGAAATGAAGGTAGCAGTTGCGATTGACTCCTTCAAGGGGAGTCTGTCTTCCGTACAGGCCGGCGAAGCTGTGCGAAAAGCCATATTGAGAGTTGACCCTGACGCAACAGTACACGTGCTGCCTCTGGCAGACGGAGGCGAAGGAACCGTGGAGGCACTTTGCTCCGGGTCAGGCGGGAAAATTGTTGTCACACAGGTTACCGGGCCGTTGGGAGCGCCGGTGACAGCCCGATTCGGCATTTTGCCGGATAAAGTTACGGCTGTGATCGAGATGGCATCAGCCGCAGGAATTACCTTGGTGCCTCCAGAAAAGCGAGACCCTATGGTCACCACTACTTATGGAGTTGGTGAACTGATTCTGGAGGCAATTCGCCGCGGTTGCCGCCGCTTTCTGATAGGCATTGGCGGAAGCGCCACCAATGACGGCGGTGCTGGAATGCTGCAGGCACTGGGGCTTGATTTTACAGACAAGGAAGGACGATCCATCCCGTTTGGAACTGCAGGTTTGCAAAAGCTGCACAGTATATCAAATAAAAACGCATTGCCCGCGCTGCATAATTGTCAGTTTCGCATTGCCTGCGACGTGAGCAATCCATTGTGCGGCGAGAACGGCTGCAGTGCAGTATTCAGTCTCCAAAAAGGAGCCTCGCCGGAAGACGTCCCCAAAATGGACAAGTGGTTGTCCAACTATGCCGCCATTGCATCAAAAATAAATCCAAATGCAGATCCTGACGCACCCGGAGCGGGGGCTGCCGGAGGATCAGGCTTCGCATTCATGACTTTTACCAACGCAACACTGGAATCCGGCGTGCAGCTCGTTATTAATGAGGCCAATTTAGAAGAGTATATCCGGGAAGCGGATATCGTGGTCACCGGCGAGGGACGCCTTGACGGACAAACCGTTATGGGAAAAGCGCCTGTTGGAATCGCTTCCCTTGCAAAGAAATACGGCAAACGCGTCATTGCCTTTTCCGGATGTGTTTCGGATGACGCCAGCTTATGTAACGATTATGGGATCGATGCATTTTTCCCGATCCTGCGGAATATCTGCTCTCTTGAGGAGGCTCTTGACCCGGAATATGCAGCGCACAATTTAACGGAAACCGCATACCAGGTGTTCAGGCTTTTGAACAGTAATAGTAAGAAATAAGAAACTCCGGGATCGCTCGTAAAGGCAAACATACGCAACTAATTAGAAACTCATTAGAAAACTCATTAGAATTGCATTTTTGAGCTGAAAATGGCAAAAAGCAAAAGCTACGCGAAACGTATAGTTGGTGTAACTTTTTGTGCTGATTTAATTGATTTACCCTGTCGGGTATAACGAAAAGTGGACTTGGCTAAAAAGTCAAGTCCGCATTATTTAAAGATAAATCGTCTCGACAAGCAGGAATTTGTCACACAGGATGTTCCCTTCAGATCCGCTTCTCCAACTCATAGGCTGTGTGCCCTTTGGGATAATTCTCAAGTTTGCCTCTTGGTGTAAACCCGTTTTGGAAGAAGAAAGCGGATACCCAGTCGCAGCAATAGGACAGAATTACGTAGGCGCCTTTTTCCTTCGCTTCGCGCTCTGTTTCACTGAAAAGCCAAGAGCCGATACCCTGCCTGCGATACCGTTCCTCTACCCAGATACCGTCGACAAAGGCCGTGTCGTCTTCGTCAATCCCGCAAATCACAGCAGCAATCAGATTCCCGTCCGCATCGATGAGCTTTTTGCTGAGCGTGATATATC
>JAEEGI010000777.1_pt1 | contig 85912 bp, 70 predicted proteins | sample 8958751 | NCBI WGS metagenome assembly JAEEGI01 (sample SAMN16246545, study PRJNA631951) | gut metagenome | biome: gut microbiome; feature: rumen; material: KS-attached | host: Bos | place: Iran: Karaj | collected 2018-10 | reverse complement strand
CACCCACTATTTCCGATAACCACACCATCGATGGTGGCGGCACGGGGGCTTTTTTGAGCGATTTGCAACCACTGACTTCCGGTATGACCTACTTCGTGAGGGCGTATGCCACAAACAGCGCAGGTACAGCGTATGGCGAGGAGGTCCCGTTCATGATAACATTCACCTGCGGGGGCAACCTGGTTGACGGCAGCGACAGCTACACCACCAGCGCGTATGGTAGCCAATGCTGGATGACGCAGAACCTGCGGAAAGCGAACGGCTCCGAATTATTCAGTTGGGTGGATGCATCGCACTCCTGTCCGGCCGGCTGGCACCTGCCGACCGCAGCAGAGTGGGACGTTCTCGCGAACTATGTGAATACTAACAGTGCTCAGGATAGCAATATTCCTTTATTCTTCGCACACATAGGCTACGAGTATTGGGTGGACATGACCATGCCTTGGCAAGACATTGAAGGTATTCCACATACGTTATCTGAACCATGTTGTATCAATGGACAACATATTAACAGTGGTTGTACGATAGCTTATGATATAGATGCTGGGGTAGCAGTGAATGTTCGTTGCGTGAGAGATATGGAAGAGGAACGAGCCCTGCCCACCGTGACGACGGCGGCCGTTTCCGACATTGCGGCTACGAGTGCCACATGCGGTGGCGAAGTGACCTCCGACGGTGAATCTGTGGTGATGGCCAAAGGTGTGTGCTGGAATACTACTGGCGCACCCACTATTTCCGATAACCACACCATCGATGGTGGCGGCACGGGGGCTTTTTTGAGCGATTTGCAACCACTGACTTCCGGTATGACCTACTTCGTGAGGGCGTATGCCACAAACAGCGCAGGTACGGCGTACGGTGAGGAAGTTACCTTTATGATGGCGTTTACATGCGGGAGCAACTTGATTGACGGCAACAACAGCTACACCACCAGCGCGTATGGTAGCCAGTGCTGGATGACGCAGAACCTGCGGAAAGCAAACGGCTCCGAATTATTCAGTTGGGTGGAGGCATCACACTCCTGCCCGGCTGGCTGGCACCTGCCGACCGCAGCAGAGTGGGATGTTCTCGCGAACTATGTGAATACTAACAGTGCTCAGGATAGCAATATTCCTTTATTCTTCGCACACATAGGATCCGAGTATTGGGTGGACATGACCATGCCTTATCAAACACCAGATGGATCCCAATATACGGTATCTGCACTATGCTGTATCAATGGACAACAAATTAATAGTAATTGTGGTATAGCTGCTGAAATAAATACTCATTCAAATCCTGTTCGCTGCGTGAGAGAAGTGGAAGTGGATCAAGTCCTGCCCACCGTGATGACGACGGCGGTTCCCAACATTACGGCTACGAGTGTCACTTGTGGCGGCGAGGTGATCTCCGATGGCGGATCCGTGGTGACCGCAAAGGGCGTTTGCTGGAACACCACAGGCTTTCCCACCATCTCTGATAATCACACCATCGCCGGCGGTGGGATAGGACCCTTTTTTAGCGAGTTGCAAGGACTGATTCTCGGCAAAACCTACTACTTGCGCTCCTATGCTATCAATAGCACAGGCATAAGCTACGGTCTGCAGGTAAGCTTCACTGTCACTGGATACGATTACCAAACGTGGGACGGTGCCGGCCCCAATCCAAACGATGCCTTGCCCTGTCAAGGTGCTGCCACGGTGACCGACCACGAAGGCAACGTCTATAATACCGTCCAAATCGGCAACCAGTGCTGGACGAGAGAAAACATGCGCTGCACAACCTCTCCCAGCACAGGCACCACCATATTGGAGTACCCTGCGAGCAGCTATTCCTATACGGGCAAGAAGGCCTACTACGTGAACGGCAGCGCGGAGAATAGCTCCACCTATGGTCTTCTGTATAACTGGAATGCGGCGATGGATACGTTCAATACGGTGTATGGGGAAACTTCCACCGATACGAATTACAACCATACGGTGGACGTGACTTTCTCCGATTCTCGCAGAGGCATCTGTCCCTCTGGTTGGCACGTGCCGAATAAAGCAGAGTGGAGCCAGCTAAATGATTATGTGGAGTCGCAGAATAAGGAGTTGTTTACTTTTTCCGAAAGCAATCCCACAGGCTTCTCTGTCCTTCTCGCAGGTGTATACGATCAAGACTACGCTGAATTTGGTTATAACGCGAGATTCTGGACTACTGCTCAATCCAGTCCCAGAAAAGCGTGCAGTTTCTGGTCTGTTGGCTTTTGCTGTACCACTACCAAATTCGTAGGCGTCCCCGTCCGTTGCCTCCGCGACTACTAAAATTCCGCATTCTACATTCTACATTAATACCGGGCGTGGCCGCAACGGTCGCGCCCTTTGTTTTGGCAGATGGCCGAATGCCTAAAAAAATGTATTTTTGCAGGTTGTTATAACAAAACCGAATATGCGTAAAGAATTCAACATAACCGGCAGTTGTAATCCCGAATGGCACTACATGGTGGACAGCGCCAAACGCTTTGAGGCCGTTGAGCGCCTGATAGACACAGGCAAGTATTTCACCATCAACAGGGCGCGGCAGTACGGGAAGACCACGATGCTGCAAATGATATGGCGTAGGCTGTCGGACAGGTATTTGATTATCGACTGTAGTTTTGAAGGCGTGGATGATAACGCTTTCTCCTCTCATGCCGCCTTTGCCAAGATGTTCGCAAGACAAATGGCTAACCGTTTGGAACCGAGATGTATTGAAGAGGGACTGGTAAATATTTGGCAAGATTGTACGGCCAAAGACTTGGACGAGTTGTCGGAAACGATCACCCGCTTTACCAAAATGAGCCCGAAGCCGGTGGTGCTGACCATTGATGAGGTGGATAAGAGCAGCGACAACCAGTTGTTCCTCAATTTCTTGGGTATGCTTCGCAACAAGTACCTGCAACGTAGTGTAGAGGGATTGAACTCCACGTTCCATAGCGTGATTCTCGCGGGTGTGTACGATGTCAAGAACCTCAAGCTGAAGCTCCGTCCCGACGCGGAGAAAAAGTACAACTCCCCGTGGAACATCGCCACCGATTTCAATGTGGACATGACCTTCCATCCCGAGGAAATTGCCCAGATGCTCGGCGATTACGAAAACGACAAGCATACGGGCATGGACATCGAGGCGATAAGCGAGGAAATTTACAAATACACCTCCGGTTATCCGTTTTTGGTGAGCAAACTTTGCAAGGTGATAGACGAGGAGTTGGGACGGAACTGGACGCTGGACGGTGTGCAGGAAGCAGCAAAAACCACCATATTCAACAAAAACACGCTCTTCACCAGTATTACCAGGAATCTGGAAGAATATCCTGAATTGAAACGGTTTATCTATTCCCTCTCCATTCTTGGTGATAACATCACATACGATCCTAACAACCCGGTGATAGATTTCGCCACGATGTTCGGCATCATCAAATACGATGCAAATCGGAAAGTGAGCATCCATAACATCATTTTCGAGGAGGTGCTGAACAACTATTTCATTGCCGAGCAGAACATTGCGGATATGGGGAAACTGCGTATAAACTATAACTATGTGACCGATGGGCGGTTGAATATGGAGTTTGTGCTGCAGCGTTTCCACGACTTGATGCGCGAGGAATACCGTGAGGAAGACGGGAAGTTCATCGAGCGGCAGGGAAGGTTGATTTTCCTCAGCTTTCTGAAGCCCATCATCAACGGCACGGGGTTCTACTATGTGGAGCCGCAGACCCGCGACAACCGCCGGATGGACCTCATCGTGACCTACGGCCGGGAGGAGTTCGTGGTGGAGCTGAAGATCTGGCGCGGCGACAAGTACGAGCAGAAAGGCCGCGACCAGCTGTCGGAGTACCTCGCCACCCGCGGCAAGGACGAAGGCTACCTCGTCACGTTCGACTTTTCGAAGAACAAGGAGGAGAAAGAGCCGGAATGGATCGAGTGGAACGGGAAACGGATCTTCGAGGCGGTGGTGTAGTTGGCAGTTAGCAGTTAGTAGTCGTAGCGGCCGCGCCGTTGTCTGTTGGAGACACAAAAAAAGCGCTCACTTTTCCGGAAGTGAGCGCCTTTTCGCTTTGTGACCCCTGCAGGATTCAAACCTGCAACCTTTTGATCCGTAGTCAAATGCTCTATTCAGTTGAGCTAAGGGGCCGTTCTCAAACGAGCGTGCAAAAATACACTTTTTTTGATATCGTAGCACTGTGAAAATTTTTTTTTCTCAAAATGGCTGTATATGGAAAAAAATTGTATTTTTGCCGCCGAATTGATGATATGTAATGAGCTATGGTGTAATGGTAGCACTACAGATTTTGGTTCTGCCTGTGTAGGTTCGAGTCCTGCTAGCTCAACAAGAAACTCTCACCGATTTGGTGGGAGTTTTTTTTACAAAATTTGGCAAGTAGATATACCTTATTATAGATAACAAATCCTAAAACAATGGAAGAACAAATCAATCTTATCAGCACTTTCGCCGACTTCAAAGAGTCCAAAAGCATCGACCGCGAGACGCTCATGCACATCTTGGAAGACGTTTTCGTGAGTGCGTTGAGTAAGAAATATGGTCCGGACGCCCGCTTCAACGTCATCGTGAACGTTGACCGCGGCGACCTTGAAATCCAGCATTCCCTGGACGTGGTGGAGGATGATGAGGTGACCGATCCCGTGAACCAGATCGCTCTGTCCGACGCCATCAAGATCGAGCCGGACTTCGAGGTGGGCGAGGAGGTCATCGAGCAGATCCAGCTCTCCGACTTCCAGCGCCGCGAGATCCTGGCCCTCCGCCAGAACCTCAGCAATAAGATCCTGGAGTACGAAAAAGACGTCATCTTCCGCAAATACGAGCCCCGCAAGGGCGAGCTGATCACCGGCGAGGTGAGCCAGGTGTGGAAACGCGAGGTCCTGGTGATGGACGACGACCGCGTCGAGATGGTGCTGCCCAAGTCCGAGCAGATCCCCTCCGACTACTACAAGAAAGGCGACAGCGTTATGGCCGTCATCACCTCCGTGGATGTGGTCAACGGCTCCCCGCGCATCCTGCTCTCCCGCACGTCCCCGCGCTTCCTCGAATGCCTGTTGGAACGCTCCATCCCCGAAATCGAGGAGGGCGTCATCATGATCCGCGACATCGTGCGCGTGCCCGGCGAACGCGCCAAAGTGCTGGTCGAGACCTACGACGACCGCATCGACCCCGTGGGCGCCTGCGTCGGCGTCAAGGGCAGCCGTATCCACGACACCGTGCGCGAACTCCGCAACGAGAACATCGACATTATCAACTATACGAACAAGAAAGAACTGTTGATCGCCCGCGCCCTTAACCCCGCGCAGATCTCTTCCATCGAACTCGACGAGGAGAACAAGACCGCCAACGTCTATATGAAGTCCGACCAAGTGTCACTCGCCATCGGCAAGGGCGGCTACAACATCAAACTCGCCAGCAAACTCTCCGGCTACGAGATCGACGTCTTCCGGGACGACATCAAGGAGGAGTACGTCATCCCGTTGTCGGAATTCAACGACGTTTTCGACCAATGGGTCATCGACACATTTATCGGTATCGGCTGCGATACCGCCGAAAGTATTTTACAATTGAGCCGCGAGGAACTCATCCGCCGTACCGACCTCGAAGAGGAGACGGTGGATGCGATGATTGCGGCGGTTAAAGAAGAATTGGCCAAGTAATGCCCCTGATCAATACAATCACCAAGTTTTTAACCAGATTAACGAACATGCCGGAAGAAAAAGTAAAAAAGCCGCGATTAGGACAGGCGGCTACAGAGTTTAACGTGTCAATGGACCGAATCATTGACATCCTGACCAAAAATGGGCTTGAAATCAGTTCCCCGACGTTGAATTCCAAGTTGACGGAGGAGATGTACCTCTGTCTGCAGAAGGAACTGGCTAAAGACAAGATGGTGAAGGAGAAGTCCGACCAGATTCTCACACCCAAGACGAAGAAGGAGGAGACCAAAACAGTGGCCGCCCCTGCACCCGCCGAGGAGGAGACTACGGGTCAGCATATCATTATCCATACCACCAAGCTTCCTGAAGTGAAGACGGTGGAAGTTCCGGCGAGCCATGCTCCCGAGGTGAAAATCATTGGATCCGTGGATCCTGAAACATTGGCGAAACCTTCCGGCAAGAAATCTTCCGGCACGGCCAAGAAGGCGGACGCCAAGGAGCAGGAACCGGAAAAAGTGGAGGAAACCCCGAAGGAAACCCCGGCAGTTCCGCAGGAGGAGCCCGTCACCGAGACCCCGGTCCAAACTTCCGAACCGACAGAACCCAAGGAGGAGGAGCCCGCCCCGAAGCCCGAGCATATCGAGACGGTGGCTCATCTGCCTGGACCCGAGATTCTGGGTACTATCGATCTGGAGGCGCTCAAACCCAAAAAGAAGAGTTCTTCCAAGGATAAGAAAGGTCAGAAGAAGGAGAAAGAGAAACCCCAGCAGCCCAAGCAACAGCCCAAAGCTGCGGAGGCTCCGAAGCCCGAACCCAAGAAGGAGACTCCCGCCACGCCTGTCGCCCCGCAACCCGAACAACCGGTGGTGGAGCATATCAAGACGGTGGTCAACCCGCTCAAGGGTCCCAAGATTTTGGGTACCATCGATCTCTCCCTGCTCCAACAGAGCAGCGGCGGCGGCAAGAACGACCATCGCGGCGTCGATTCCGACAAGAAGAAACGCAAACGCAAACGCGTGGCCAAGCCTGTGAAGTCCTCCAGCAATGCCAATGTGAAGGACGACAAGGACAAGAAACAGAAGCAGGAGCCCGAGAAAGTGGAGATTTCCGCCGAGGATATCCACCGCCGCATCAAGGAGACCAAGATGCGTCTCGAGAATAACGCCAAGAAGAACACCACGGCGGCGAAACGCCGTAAGGAGAAACGTCAGCTGATCCACGAGCGTATCGAGGAGCAGGAGATGCAGGCCATTGAGGATCAGAAGACCTTGAGGGTCACCGAGTTCATCACGGCCAACGAGTTGGCCACCCTGATGAACGTCGATGTCACCAAGATTATCGCCACCTGCATGAGTATCGGTCTGTTCGTCTCCATCAACCAGCGTCTCGATGCCGAGAACATTGTCATGCTGGCCGAGGAGTTCGGTTTCAACGTGGAATTCATCGACGCGGACGACGACAGCGATGTCGAGGCCGGTGAGCAGGATGCCGAAGAGGATCTGCAGCCCCGCCACCCGATCATCACGGTGATGGGTCACGTGGACCACGGTAAGACCTCGTTGCTCGACTACATCCGCAAGACCAACGTCATTGCCGGTGAGGCCGGTGGTATCACCCAGCACATCGGTGCTTACGAGGTGAGCCTTTCCGACGGCCGCAAGATCACCTTCCTCGACACGCCCGGCCATGAAGCGTTCACGGCCATGCGTGCCCGCGGTGCCAAGATCACGGACCTCTGTATCATCGTGGTCGCCGCCGATGACGCGGTGATGCCGCAGACTGTCGAGGCTATCAACCATGCGCAGGCCGCCGGCGTGCCTATGGTGTTCGCCATCACCAAAATCGACAAGCCCAACGCCAATCCCGATAAGATTCGCGAGGAGTTGGCCAATATGAACATCCTCGTGGAAGAGTGGGGTGGCAAGTACCAGTGCCAGGAGATTGACGCCAAGCACGGTGACCATGTCAACGAGCTGCTGGAGAAGGTGTTGCTGGAGGCCGAGTTGCTCGACCTGAAGGCCAACCCGAACCGTCCCGGCGTGGGTGCGGTCATCGAGTCCGCTTTGGACAAGGGTCGCGGTTACGTGGCCAAGGTGCTCGTGCAGAACGGCACGCTCTCTGTCGGCGATCCGATTCTGGCCGGCAGCTGCTTCGGCAAGGTCAAGGCTATGTTCAACGAGCGTAACCAGCCCGTGAAGTCGGCCGGTCCCGCTTCGCCTGTGCTGCTGTTGGGTCTCAACGGCGCCCCGCAGGCCGGTGACACCTTCAAGGTGTGTGAGTCGGAGCAAGAAGCCCGCAGCGTGGCCACCAAGCGTGCCCGCCTCGCCCGTGAGATGGGTCTGCGCACGCAGAAGCACGTCACCCTCGAGGAGATTGGCCGTCGTATCGCCATTGGCGACTTCAAGGAGCTCAACATCATCGTCAAGGGTGATGTCGATGGTTCTGTGGAGGCACTCGCCGGTGAGCTGCTCAAATTGAGCACCGAGCAGGTCCAGGTCAACGTGATTCACAAGTCTGTGGGTCAGGTGACCGAGAGCGACGTGTTGCTCGCCACCGCGTCGAATGCCCTCATCGTGGCCTTCCAGGTCCGCCCGTCCGCCAACGCCCGCAAGATGGCCGAGGCCGAGCAGATCGACATCCGTACCTATTCCATCATCTATACCGCCATCAACGAGATCAAGGACGCCATCGCCGGTATGCATTCGCCGGAGATTCACGAGAAGGTGGTCTGCAACATCGAGGTGCGCGAGGTGTTCCACATCTCCAAGGTCGGCAATGTGGCCGGCTGTATGGTCCTCGACGGCAAGCTGCAGCGTAACACCAAGATACGCCTTATCCGCGACGGTATTGTCATCTACACGGGCAAGCTCGGCTCCCTGCGTCGTTTCAAGGACGATGTCAAGGAGGTGGTTGCCGGACAGGATTGCGGTCTGAACATCGACGGCTGCAACGATGTCAAGGTTGGCGACATCATCGAAGGTTACGAGGAATTCGAGGTGGCCTACGGGAACTAACGGATTTGTCGGTTGACAACAAACGAAGAGGGACGCGCACCGCGCGTCCCTCTTCGTTTGCTTTCGTTTAGGAGTATTTCCGTCGCAGAAGATCGCAGAACGACAGGTACGCGTCGGATTTGGAATCCCAGAAGTATTTCTGTTTCAGCTCTTCGAGGCAGTCGAAGGCCTCTTCCATGTTCTGGCATTCATTGAGTTGGCGGATGGAGGCGCTGAAGTCCTCGCCGCGGTTGTGGAACAACTCCTTGATATAGATGAACTTGTCGTTGATAGAGATCGCCTTGGTGAGGTCGCCGACCTTCGCGCGCTGATACTGGCTGCTGATGGAGTGGTCTTCGCGGCGCTCGTTGAAGAGGTCGTTGAGCGAGCGTTGCGGCTTCGGCGTGGGCGCGGGCGCGGGCGTCTGCTTTGCCGGCTGTGCGGGCGCGGACTTCGGCGGGATGAACTTCAGGATGTCGTCCTCCTCGTGGAAATCCTCTTCCACCGCCTCTACGGGAACCTCTTGCTTGATCTTCTTCTCTATGATCGGTTTCTTCTCCTCCGCTTTCACGGGTTTCACGGGTTCCTCTTTCTTCTCGACGACCGGCTTCTCGACGATGGGCTTTTCTGCGATCGGTTTCTCGACAACGGGTTCCTTTTTCTCGGCGACGGGTTTCTCGGCGACGGGCTTCGGATTCTCCACAGGCTTTTCGGGCTGTGCCGAGATTTCGAAGTCGGTTTCGATGAAGAGCTCTTCCGCGTCGTCGGTCAGCGGGGCGTTTTCCTCGACGGGCTTCTCTTTCTTTTCGATTTCCGCGAAAATATCGGGCTCCGGCTCGGCAACCTTTTCCGGTTCGGGTTTCGGTTCGGGTTTCGGGCTCGCGGTTTGCTCTTGCGCTCCGTGGATCTCCTCCGCTATGGTCTTGAGTTCTTCTTCCACAGCCTTATAGCTTTCGTGTTCGGTGTCGAAGAAGAGATCTACATCCTCCTCCAAGGTCTTGGCGGGAGTGAACTGTTTTTTGGGCTCGGAATCGGGTGCGGGGGCAGGCTGGACGGGCACGGTGGCTTCGTACTCTTCCGTCTCCATGGCCGAGACTTTCACATACAGTTTCCGAAGTTTCTCCAACAGGATTTCCTTCTCAATGAAAGCCAATTTGATTCCTTTTTCATTGTCGGATAGCCAATTATCCAACAATTCCGACATTTTTTGATACTCGTCGCTCATTTTTTTGAAATTTCTATATCAGGTTAACGGTTTTTATTCTATTTTTGCACTCCAAAAATCGGGCAAAAATACGAAAATTATCATATTGGAAAACAATGTTTTTAGAAAATAAAGCGAGCAGGAATCATAAGAAAGGTTGGATAGAGGTGATTTGCGGGTCGATGTTCTCCGGCAAGACGGAGGAGTTGTTGCGTCGTATTCGTCGTGCGGAGTTCGCGAACCAGAACATCGAGCTCTTCAAACCGGCCGTGGACACGCGCTACGATGAGGTCGAGGTTGTGTCGCATAACGAGAACTCTCGGGTTTCGACGCCGGTTAACGCCTCTTCCGAGATTCTGCTCTACGTGAACATGAACGAGGTGCAGGTGGTGGCCATCGATGAGGTGCAGTTCTTTGACGACGGCATCGTGGAGGTGTGCAACCAGCTTGCCAATGCAGGCATCCGTGTGATCGTCAGTGGGTTGGATATGGACTACAAGGGTCTTCCGTTCGGTCCTATGCCGAAGCTGATGGCGGTGGCGGAGTATGTCAGCAAGCAGCATGCCATCTGCACGCGTTGCGGCGACCTTGCCCACTTTTCCTATCGTATCGTGGCCAACGAGCAGCAGGTCCTCCTCGGCGAGAAGGACGCCTACGAGCCGCTCTGCCGCCACTGCTACGATGAGGCGATGGGCAGTTAGCAGTTTAGGGTTTTCGTTTTGAGTTTTACGTCGCAGACGGTGAGTACCGCCATGGCCGCCCAGACGATGACGGAGAGTTTGTCGGTGTCCAAAAAGTTGTTAAGGAAGCCGTGGGTGAAGTAGGTGATGAGGGCCAAGGTCATGCACAACGATAGGGTTTTCAGTGTTTTGTCTTCGGCATAGATGTATGTTCGGATGCCGCAAATAAGGAACGTGATCACGATGGCGACCACGGTGAGCGCCCCCGGGAAACCGGTTTCGGCGCAAGGTCCGATGTATTCGCTGTGCGCGTTGCCGCCGTCACCAAAGTCGGTGGAGATGATGGTCCGGTAGTACCCTTGTTGGAAGGGGGCGTACTCGAACTGGTAGGTGCCGGGTCCCCAGCCGAACACGGGGCGCTCCCGAATCATCCCGAACGCCGCTGTCCATCTGTTGATGCGTTCCATATTGGAGGCGTCGGTGCTGATGTTCGACATCGACTGGATGTGCTCCACGAAGTCTCCGGAGGAATCCTGATTGTTGCGGCTCATCTTGTAGAGAATGTCGTCGGCGTAGAAGAAGAGCAGCAGTCCGACCACCAGTCCGCCGCCGATAATCCACGACAGTTTGATGCGGAGTTTGAGGATGACCAGCACGCCGACCGCCACCACGAGGCTGAGCCAGGCGGCGCGGCTGAACGACAGGTAGAAACCCATCAGGAGAATGAGGGAAACGACGATGTAGAAAGTGCGTTGCGGCCAGCGGTTGCCGGGCAGGAAAAGGAACCCGACGCTGACGGGCAGCATGAAGGCCAACGCTGCCCCATAGGCGGTGTGGTCGTTGTAGAACGGCGACATCACGAAGTGCGCGTAGTGCTCGTCGAAACCGCTCAGCGCATGCTGGTAGGTGGTGATGAGCACGATGATGGAAAGACCTATGGCGTAGCAGTTGAAGTAGCGCACGGCGTTCCGCAGGCCGTCGTTGGCCATCTGCATGAAAAACCAGTAGCATGACGTGATGAACCACACCTTGGAGGCGAAGAACTTGATTGAGACCACCGGCCGCACGCTGGTCAGGCTGGTGAGGAGCATCCAGCCGAGATAGACCAATATGGCGATGGAGATGGGATGCCGCAGGAACTTGCGGTCGATGCTCAGGTCGTAGAGGATGCGGGCCAGGAAGATCATCGTCACCAAGATCATCAGGGCTTCGGAGGGCAGCGACAGTCCCAAGGGGATGTTCTTGCTCCGGATGATGACCGAGAAGGGGGTGCTGAGCGCGACGAGGTACATGGCCCAGTCTGCGTGGAAAAAGACCACGTACAGTCCCACCAGCCCCACCGTAATCAGCTGAATTGCGGGAAATTCTCTGATTATGGCGTAGCCGTTGGCCACCACAAGCGCCATTGCGAGCAGAAAGAAGAGGATCTGTCGCTTAGTTATCTTGTGGAGCTGTTGCTGAATCTTTTCTATCAGACGGGTTACCAACTCTTTCAATGGTTAAGAGCACAATCATCGTGAGAATGAAAGCGCAGAGGGTGGAGATGATGACGATGAGGGATTTCTTGGGGTAGAACTTCTTGTCGGCGGGGAAGGGTTTGTCGATGACGAATTTCACGGGCATGATGGTGGTCATGTCCATCTTGGCGTCCAACATTTTCTCCTTGCAGAGGGCGTGATATTTGCTGAAGTTGTAGCTCATCTCCTGGTAGGCGGTGAGTTTTGCCCCGTATTTGGCGATGGTGTCCTGTTCTCTTTGGATGCGTTGCATGGCGGCGGCGTTACCCTGAGCGGCGGCGATGGCGTACTGCTGGGTGAGGCGCTCGCTCTGTCCCTTCACATCGAAGACCCCGTGTTTCATGATTTCCCGGATGGAGTCGTTTGTGGCGGCTATTTCCTTGTCCACGGAGTCCAGCTGGTTTTCCAGGATGGTGTAGGCGGCCAGCGCGCGCTCATATTCGACGTGGTTCTTGATGGTGTCGAGCCAGCGCACCACGTCCAACGTCATGTTGTAGGCGCGTTGCGGGTCCCAGTCGCTCACCGACACTTGGATGGCGCCGTACTCTGTGCGCTTGATGGTCATGTTGTTGGTCAGGTTCTTGTAGAGTTTCGTCTTGCCGCCCTTCTTGTTGAGGTTGACGTTGTAGTACTCGGCTAAGTTGTACTTCTCTACCAGGGAATCCTTGATGGCCACGGAGTTGAGGAAGGGAAGCATCTGTTCGGTCTCGTCAACAGTGGCCAAGGCCTTGATTTCCAGTCGTTCGTTGTAGTTTTGCTCGTTGAGCAGGATTTTGGAGACGGAGCTGGTGCGCGGGGCGTAGAGGAGTGCGGTGGATTTGAAGCGCGGCCGCACCAAAAATGAGCAAGCGGCCGATATGACGAATGTAGCGGCGCAGACGATGAGCAGCCACTTCCGCCATTTCCACATAAACTGCAACAAGCTGAACGCGTTGTACTTGTTCTGATTTTCCATTCGCGAAGTATTTGGTTTTGGTAATGAATTCTGATTGAAAGCGTTGGGTTAATAGAGCAGGCCGAGTTCCATTTTGGCGGCGTCGGTCATGCGGTCCATCGTCCAGGGCGGGTCGAAGGTGACGTCCACCACCACCTTGTTGACCCCCGGGATCATCTGCACGCGGGTCTGGACCTCCATCGGCAGGCTTTCCGCCACCGGGCAGTTGGGTGCGGTGAGCGTCATCAGGATATAGACATCGTTGTTCTCGTTGACCTCCAGTTTGTAGATAAACCCCAACTCCCAAATGTTTACAGGGATTTCGGGGTCGTAAATGGTGTTGAGCACTTCAATCACGCGGGCTTTCATATATATCTTTTTGATTCTAAATATTTTTGCAAAGATAGCATTTATAAACGTAGGATTTTTACTTTTAGTGTATTTTTATCAACTGTCTGTTTTTTTTCTTGACAGATAGAAAAACCGTGAGTTGCATTAAATTTTCCTCGGGTTGTGGTATCTAACCGTAAAAAATGTATTTTTGCCCGAAAATATCCGAAACAATGAAGAAAGTCATCTATTTCAGCGCGATTGTATGCTTGTTTCTCGGTTGCCAGGCGCAGAAGAAACTGGTTGCCGTCGATAAGGAGACCAACGAGGTGGTGCTCAAGCAAGGTCAGTCCTGCGAGATTGAGTTCATCACCAACGCCTCGACCGGCTTTTGGTGGCAGCTTATCAACGATAACGAGGTCACGGTGGTGAAGAGTGTCGGCGACCGTTACACGAGCGATGCGCCGAAGGGCATGGTGGGCGCCTCCAGCCACCGCTTCTGGAAGTTCGAGGCGGTGGAGAAGGGCACGCAGACGCTGCACTTCGTGTATGCACGCGACAGAGTGGACCAGCCGGCGCGCACCCGCGACGTCACGATCACCGTCAAGTAGATGGCGACCTTAAGGGTGGCCATTCCTGCGATGGATGAGACGGACACCCTGCCCGCCACTTTGGATGCACTCGCCCGTCAGGAACATCACCCTCCTTTCGAGGTCTATGTCTGTGTCAACCAACCCGACAGTTATTGGCACGACCTGGACAAGCGCCCTGTCTGCGAGCGCAACCGGCAGACACTCGAATACCTCCGACATTATGATTTATTAACACTGCATGTCATAGACCGCTCCTCTTGCGGCTGTGGCTGGACGGAGAAGAAAAAGGGGGTCGGTTTTGCCCGTAAGGTACTGTTTGAGAAGATTTTCGAAGATGCAGATTCGGGAGACATCATCGTCAGCCTCGATGCCGACACGTATGTGAACCCCGGCTATCTGTGTTCGATAGCGGACAATTTTGCCCGGCATCCGTCTATGAATGCGCTCGCGGTACCGTACTATCACAAGCTGAACACGGTCGATGAAGTGCAGAGCCGTGCGATGCTCCGCTACGAGCTCTATATGCGCAATTATGCCATCAATTTGCTGAAAATCAACAGTCCGTATGGATTCACCGCGTTGGGTTCGGCTATCGCGATGCGGGTGTCGGCGCTACGGAAGATTGGGAACATCACCCCGTTGCAGAGCGGCGAGGACTTCTACCTCGTCCAGAAGTTCTGCAAGATGGGCGGATTAAGTCTTTTTAACACCGAGTGCGTTTACCCCGCTGGTCGCTACTCCGACCGTGTGCCGTTCGGAACGGGTCCCGCCATGCTGCACGGCGCGCAGGGTGTTTGGGAGAGCTACCCGCTCTATTCCCACCGTTGCTTTTCTCCGATAGAGGAAGCCTACCGCCTGCTGCCGGAGCTTTACGAAAATCGTATCGCCGTGGAAGACCATGACTTTCTGTCGTTTCTGCAGAAGGATGACCGGAAACAGGATATTTGGGAGGACATTCGCCGCAACGTGTCTGATTATGACCACTTTGTCAAGGCGTTCCACCAGAAAGCCGACGGGCTCCGGATACTGCAGTATGTCCGTGCAAGCAATAAGCAACACCCTGTATATGAGTCGGTTGCATTGTATGAGAATGTACGGCTCTGGTTACCGGAGAGTTGTCCGCCCTGGCTCTCCTCCTGTCGCCCTTTATCGGAATATTCCCTGATGCAGCTTGATGAGCTCCGCAATATCCTCTTTGAGGCAGAAAATAGGCTTCGGAAGCAATACCATTGAGGCAAAAGCTATTCAAAACGGGAAGGGGTTATGACCATAAAAATGCACATACAACACGGTTTTTTGTCAGATTTGATACAAAAGTGGATTTTCCACACCAATTATTGCCGTTTTTGTTGCAAAAGTAGCAGATTGTAATTTTTAGTCACTTTTATGCACTTTTTGGTGTTTGTTCGGGTCAATAAACCGACCGAATAAGAGCAAACATCACCTTTTCTATTTTTAAACGATTGGGTATGAATGATTTTTATAATTTTACATATTATTATAAAACTACTATGGCATCAAACAAGAATTTTGAAGTGGTTATTCTGAGTAAGGAAGAGTCTAAAGTGACAGCGCTAAGAGACTTATTGTCAAACTTTTACTCATTGGACATTGCGTTGGTCTGCCACCATGCGGCGGAGGCCATCGAGTACTTGAACAATCATCGTCCCACGATATTTTTCGTGGACATCGGTTTTGCGGACATCCTTCATGATGTCAGAAAGCCGCCTTTCATCGTCGGTCTTTGTGACAATATCAAGACCAAAAGGGTGAAGCAGTATCTCAAGATGGGATTTTTTGAGATATTTTATTCACCCTACACCGAAAAAGACCTCAACAGCATCATGGGGAAGATTCTGAACATATACAGCGTTTACAATAAGGTGGATCAGCGTATTTTGCGGAAAGTGGAGGAGGACAGGATGATGTACGGAGCAGACGACCGTTTGGCGAAATCGGTGTTCATCTTGGGTACTCGCAACGAGGAATCCATCCGCATTGTTTTTGACAAGGTGTTGTATATCAAGAAGATTGGAAACCAGGTATGTGTCTATTTTGAAGACGGTAGCAAGAAATTCTTCCGCAGCAACCTGAAAATGTTCCAGTCCAAGTTCCCTAAATCGAGATTCCAGAAAATCAACCGCTCAGTGGTGGTGAACATGGAGAAGGTCACGGGCGTGTTGAAGAACAGGGTGTTGATTGCCAACAATGCCAATTTTGAGCTCTCCCGTTCGTTCAAAAAATCATTTAGAGAACGATTGCCAATGTAATGCACTCATAATAAGATATTTGCCGTACTAAATACGAGTTTCGTGGAATAAGGTTCGGTTCTTGCCGGGGAAGTTTTTCCCGGCAAGGGGGATTGTTGTATGCGTGTATTGGTAATTTGTGTAGATTTGCCGCTTAAAATAAAAATACTTTAGATATGAAAAAGATCGTTTTCTGTATTCTTGCGTTATTTGCTGTAAATCAATTGAATGCACAATGGGTGTCTCCCGGGACGGGACTGTCATATACATTGGAGACCCTTTGTCTTGCGGCTCCTTCTGCTGTGCAGAGCACATCGACGAACCAGTATGACATTCTGCAGAGTATCACCATTTCCGCTGGCGACACGCTGACATTGGAGCCCGCTGCCGAACTGGTGCATGTGTCTATCAGTGTGGTATGGACTGTTCGCGGGACGATGCGCACCGCGGACAGAACACAACCGCTTCTCATCCAAGGCGATGACTTTGAGGTTCGCTTTGAGGACGCCACCCAGAGCCGTTTATTCCACCTTCATGTCCGCTATTGCCAGGGCATCAAGCTGATTAACAGTGATGTGGTGATTGACTCCTGCGAGTTCGACCATTTTTCCAACAATGTGATTAGCTATATGGATTGTAGTCCAACCATCCAAAACAGCTATTTTCACGACAACCAAGCCTGTGCCATCCAGTCGGCCCTCAACTCTGACGGTTGTCCGGCCATTCTGAACAATGTGTTGTATAACAATGTGTTGGCAAACACGAACAATCCGCAGATCAATATAGGTCCCGGTACCACGGACACCATCCGCATCATTGGAAACCTCATCGAAGGCGTGGCCAGCAACATGTCGGGCGGCATCGGCATCTCGAACATGTTTAGCTTTAGTCAATTGGTCACGCACGTGCTTGTGAAAGACAATGTGGTGAAAAACAATCGCTATGGTTATACGCAGAACGGGTCTCTGATTTCATCGGAATTGTTTGACAATCAGTTTATTGACAACAATTTGGAGGTCAATCCGAACAATGGTGGCAGTGGCGTGAGCATATACGGTAACATGACCTGTACGGCCAAGTTGCGCCGAAACCTCATCACCGGAAACCTTTGGGGGGTCACGGCCATCCAGGTTCCTCTTTTGGATATGGGCACGGCGGAGGATCCTGGTTACAATGTGCTCTACAATAACGGTAATGGAGGTGTTGAATATGAGTTGTATAACAATACCAGTAACGTTATAGACGCAATCGGCAACTATTGGGGCTGTGACAACGAAGCGGCGGCAGAGGATGTGATTTTCCACTGGAACGACAACCCGTCGTATGGTCTTGTCAACTATTTGCCCCTTTATGTGATCGAGCCGGAAATTACGGGTTTTGATTTTCTGGTGGAGAACAACCCGGCACTGGCCTACGATTATTACGACGACTTGTTTGGGGTCTTTATGGAGGATGACACAATTGCGTTCTATTTAGTTTGCGTTGTGCCGGATTTGTCGAATGCATATCCGACCATCACCAAACCTTGGGGCATCACGGTCACGCCTGATGAGAGCGAGCCGCAAAACTTTCTTGTGGGAGATGTGATTTACACCGCATCCACACCGCATCAATCCACACGTCCATACGTGGTACATCTTAACATAGGCGGGGATGTGCCCGACAACGTTTTAACCAAAATAACCCTCACTCCCAATCCTGTCACGCAGGGGTATTTCGTATTGGACAATCCCACGGGGGAGATGTTGGGATGGCGGATTTTCACTACCACCGGTCAGTGTGTGATGCGCGGGGAGGCGCAGGAGGGCGTGAACCGCATTGCCACTAAGGGGTTGACACCGGGAACATATCTTGTTTACATGCAGAAGGGTAATGCGTTTGTTACCAAGAAATTGATTGTCCAGTAATGTAGAGAATAACAGAAATTATTGATATGAGAAAACTATTCGTCAGCATCATAACCGTCGTCATTGCTTTTTGTGCGATGGCGCAGCAGGACTTCCGAAACCCGAGCCTCTCGATCGACGAGCGGGCGCAACTGCTTCTGAACCAGCTTACTTTGGATGAGAAATTGGGAATGATGGAGCATCGCAACCCAGCCGTTGAGCGGTTGGGCATACCGGCGTACAGCTGGTGGAACGAGGCGTTGCACGGGGTGGCCCGCGACGGTTTCGCCACGGTCTATCCGATGCCCACGGCATTGGCCGCCACCTTCGACGACAAGGCCGTGCAGGATATGTTCGCCATGATTGCCGACGAAGCGCGGCTGAAATTCAACCGTAACCAGAAGGCCGGCCGGTATGACGACTACACCGGCGTCAGCTTTTTCACCCCGAACATCAACATCTTCCGCGACCCGCGCTGGGGACGCGGTATGGAAACCTACGGCGAAGACCCCTACCTCACCGCACGCATGGGCACCGCCTGCGTGAACGGTCTCCAGCAGAAGGTCAACGACCGGTACAAGGCACTTGCCTGCATCAAGCATTTCGCCGTGCACAGCGGACCGGAGGCCGACCGCCACTCGTTTGACGCGACGGTCAGCGGGCGCGCCTTTTGGACCACCTACCTGCCGGCGTTCCAGTATATCGTCAACCACACCGACGTGGGGATGGTGATGTGCGGCTACAACCGGCTCAACGGCGTGCCGTGCTGCACCAACGAGAGTCTGCTCGTCAACATCCTGCAGAACCAGTGGGGCTACCATCGGCTGTTCGTCACCGATTGTTGGGCGCTGAACGACTGTTGGGAGCGTGACACGGTGATTCCGAGGCACGAGACGCATGCCACCGCTTCCGAGGCTGCCGCCGCCGCGTTCGGATCGGTCATCGACTTGGAGTGCGGCAGCGGTCTCCCCGCGCTGAAAGAGGCCTATCTCAAGGGAATGCTCCCGATGGATGTCATCGATGCTCACGTGTTGAAAGTGCTCAAGGCCCGTTTCGAGTTGGGTCTGTTCGACCCCGAGCCGCCGTTCACTGCCATCCCCGACACCACACTGTTTGAACAGAAAGCCCTCGAAATGGCTCAAAAGAGTATCGTGTTGCTGCAGAACAACAAGAAAATACTGCCTCTTGATCCCAAGAAATACAAGAGCATCGCGATTGTAGGCCCCAACGCGGCGGACTCCGTGATGCTCTGCGGCAACTATAACGGCACCCCGCGCCATGCTGTCACGATTTACGAGGGTATCCGAGACTATGTCAACACGTTGCCGAAAGACCAGCGGCCGCGCCTCTACTTCGACACGGCTTGCCACCACGTGGACGGCAAATACCGTCTGCCGAGGGATTTCGACAGCCAGATTGCCAAGTGCGACCTCGTGATCTTCGTCGGTGGGCTCTCCCCCGAGTTGGAGGGCGAGGAGCTGAAAGTGGAGATGGACGGATTCCACGGCGGCGACCGGACATCCATCGACTTGCCGCGCATCCAGGAGGGTATGTTGATGAAAATCAAGAATATGGGGAAGCCTGTGGTGTTTGTGCTCTGCTCCGGCGGCGCGGTGGCGCTGGATTGGGAAGACCAGAACCTGGAGGCGGTGTTGGCGGCCTGGTACGGCGGACAAGCGGCAGGCACGGCCGTGGCGGATGTCCTTTTCGGCAAGGTGAACCCCAGCGGGAAACTGCCGGTGACCTTCTATAGCACGAACAACTACCTCCCGCCTTTCGACAGCTACGAAATGGAACACCGCACCTATCGTTTCATGACAGAAGAGCCGCTATACCCGTTCGGCTACGGGTTGAGCTACACGAACTTTGAATACGAGGATGCCAAGTATGATCCCTCCTCCCGCACCTTCACCTGCAAAGTGAAGAATGTGGGGGAAATAGCTGGCGATGAGGTGGTGCAACTCTACTTGACCAACAGCGGCGACAAGCGGAGTCCTGTGAAGACGCTGGTCGCCTTTGAACGCGTGACCATTCCTGCCGGCGGCACTGTCGAGGTGTCTTTCGAGATTGATGACTCGTTCTTTATGACGTATGTGGATGATAAACAACACTTTGAGTTCCATCCTGGGAAATTTGTACTCCATTGCGGCAATCTGGAAATGGAAATCAGGCAATAATTTGTGTACTTTTGCACCCTCAAAAAACATAGGGAAGAAATGACAGTAAAACCGATTATTGCACCGTCGTTGTTGTCGGCGGACTTCAACCGATTGGGAGAAGATATTGAAATGTTGAACCGTTCCGAGGCGGACTGGATTCACCTGGACGTGATGGATGGCGTGTTCGTGCCCAACATCTCGTTTGGAATGCCCGTTATCAAGGCTGTCCGGAAGTTGGCGCAGAAGCCGTTGGACACCCATCTGATGATTGTGCAACCAGAGCGTTACATCCAGACGTTCAAAGAGATAGGATGCGATATGCTGACTGTCCATTGGGAGGCCTGCACGCATCTGCACCGCACCATCGCCCAGATCAAGGAGCATGACATGTTAGCCGGGGTGGCGCTGAACCCGCACACGCCGGTTTCCGGTTTGGAGGATGTCATCCAGGATCTCGACTTGGTGTTGATCATGTCTGTGAACCCCGGTTTCGGCGGACAGAAGTTCATCCCGCGTTCGTTGCACCGCATCGCCGAGCTCCGTGCGATGATCAAGCGCAACAAATCGAATGCGCTCATCGAGGTGGATGGTGGCGTGAATGCCGATAACATCGTGGACATCATCAATGCCGGGGCCGACGCCGTGGTGGCTGGCAACGCCGTCTTCAAAGCGGACAGTCCCGAAGAGATGATACATCAGTTAAAAATCTCCGAATAGAAAGTAATCAAATAAACCCCAATACTTATGGAAGAGAAGAAAAGAAGTACTGCTTATTGTATGTTCGTTATCGGATCGCTGTTTTTCGTATTCGGTTTCGTGACATGGTTGAACAATATTCTGATCCCTTATATGCGCACCTCCTGCGAGCTGACCACGCAGGTGCAAGGCTATTTGGTGACATTCGCCTTCTACATCGCCTACTTCGTGATGTCGATACCGTCCTCGTTCGTGTTGAAGAAGACGGGCTACAGCAACGGCATGGCGTTGGGATTGGTTGTCATGGCCATCGGTTGCATGATGTTCATCCCCGGTGCGAAGATGCGCAGCTACCCGATGTTCCTGTTGGGACTGTTCCTGCAGGGCAGCGGTTTGTCGCTGCTGCAGACCGCCAGCAATCCTTACGTCACCGTCATCGGCCCGATCGAGTCGGCGGCGCGGCGTATGAGCATTATGGGTATCTGCAACAAGGTGGCCGGTATGATCGGCATCCTCGTGCTCTACAACGCCCTCTTCAGCGGCAAGGAACACCTCTTCGAAAGCATCAAGGAGATGGCTCCCGGTCCGGAGAAAGAGGCTATGCTGCAGCAGCTTTCCAACGGTGTCATTGTGCCTTACCTCATCATGACCGCTGTGCTGATTGCGCTGGTGCTTTTCATCAAAACCGCGCATCTGCCCGACATCGTCGAGGAAGAAAAGAAAATCGCCGGACAGAAGACCAGCATCTTCAGTTTCCCGTATATGTGGCTCGGCGTTTTGGCCATCTTCTTCTACGTGGGGGCTGAGGTCATCGCCATCGACACGCTGATTCCTTACGGCGACTACTATGGTATTCCCACGGCGGTGTCGCACTACTTCGGCGTTTATGCGCTCATTGCCCTGTTGGTGGGTTACATCTGCGGCATCCTGTTTGTGCCGAAGGTGATTTCCCAGCGCAATGCCCTGATCATCCAACTGTTGCTCTCAGTCACGTTGGTGGTTGTGGCGCTGTGTACCACGGGTATTGTCTCCATCATCGCGATTATCTGCTTGAGCTTCGCGCATGCCATTATGTGGCCCGCCATCTGGCCGTTGGCTATCCGTGATCTGGGCGACCACACCGAGTTCGCCTCCGCTTTGATGGTGATGGCCATCGTGGGCGGTGCTATCATGCCGCTGATCTACGGCAGAATCGCCGACGCCGTGAACCCGCACTCCGCCTACGCGCTGCTGTTCGTCAGCTACGCGTACATCTTGTTCTTCGCAACGGTGGGGTACAAGATCGAGAAGAGATAACTGTTCATCAAGGGCTGAAAGCCCGACGAATATCAGCCCAGGGTGAACGATCGCTCTGGGCTTTATTATAAACCCAAACCAATGGAAGAAAAAGATCCTATTAAAGAGGCCCTGCGGTATGTGGCCAACGCCGAAGAAATCATCAAGAAGGCCAAGTATGACCCGGAACTGAAAAGCTACACCGACAGCAAGTACATCAAGACGGCCGGCAATGTCCTGTGGAGCGGTTGTCTTATTGCCCTCGATGCTGTGTTGCAGGTACGTAAGGGGAAGGGACGTCCGTCTATTCAGAAATATCAGGAAGCCGCCGGAAAACGCGACAAGAAACTGTTGCCACAGCCAGTGTGTGCGTAAAGAGTGTGGTCTCTTAGTTTTTGCAAGCGATAGAGTAACAGCGATATGGACAACCTAATTGTTGAGACCAAGGTCATCGCTCGTATCCGCAGCGAGTTCCCGACGAAGTTCGGGATTCCGAGGCAGAGCGGGCTGGTGCCGTCATTGCGGGCGCGCATCGTGTTCGAGCCCGAGTTCCGGAACGCGGAGGCGTTGCGCGGTATCGAGGAGTTCTCCCACCTGTGGCTGATCTGGGGTTTCTCGGAGGTACAACAGGAGGGATGGTCGCCGACGGTGCGGCCCCCGCGGCTCGGCGGCAACCGGCGTATGGGCGTCTTCGCCACGCGCTCGCCCTTCCGTCCCAACCCCATCGGTCTCTCCTGCGTGGAGCTCATCGAGGCCGACCTCAACCCCAAAAACCCGACGCTCCTTGTGGGCGGCGCCGACCTTATGGACGGCACTCCCATCTACGATATCAAACCCTACCTGCTCACCACCGACTGTCACCCGGAGGCCACCAAGGGGTTCACGCAAGAGCACGAGGATTACCAGCTTGACGTGGAGATTTCCGAGGATATCGCCAAGAGGCTGAAACCCGAAAAGGTGGAGAAGTTGCGGGAGGTGCTGGCCCAAGACCCGCGCCCCGCCTACCACCACGACGAAGACCGGGTCTATGGGTTCCCGTTCGACGGGTACGAGGTGAAGTTTGCGGTAATAGATAAAACGGCCGTGGTGCGCGAGATGAAACAACTAACATCGGAAAGACAGTAACGCCCCGACCCCCGAAACAACCAACTGCTAACTACTAACTGCTAACTGCTAACTCCCTAAAACCGGTTCACCCACTCCGCCACCTCCGTAGCGGAGATGTTCTTCATGCACTTGAAATGCTTGCGGCGGCACTTGGAACTGCCGAACTTCGAACACGGGCGACAGTTGAGCGGACAAACCTCGAAGTTGCGGAACATATTCCGCTCGCCGGGCATGTAGGGGTAGTAACCATATTCGGGAATCGTGGCGCCGAAGATGGCCGCCGTAGGCTTGTGCAGCGCGGCGGCGATGTGCATCAACCCCGTGTCGCCGGTGATCACACAGTCCGCGTGCTGCAGGATGGCCGCCGACTGGTACAACGAGTACTTGCCGCAGCCGTTGGTGGCCCGCTCGCCGAGCTGGGAGACCACCTGCTCGCCCTCCTCGAAGACGTCCTTGCCACCTAACAGCATGATCGGCTTGTGCAGGATGCTGCCGATCTCCACCACCTTGCTGACCGGAATCCGCTTGGTGAAATGCTGCGCCGCCAACACGACGGCCACGAATCCGTCCTCGAACATCATCGGCAGGTCGTCTTCGTCAAAACCTTGGTTCTCGGGAATGTAGAACTCCAACCCTTTGTGGTCGTTGTGCACGTCCAACTCCCTCACCGCCTCGAAGTAGCGCTCCACGATGTGCGTCTCCGGCAGCCCGTTCATCTTGAAACGGTAGCAGATCCATTTCGCAAAGTCGTGCTTCATGAAGGTGTATGACGGCTTCTTGAGCTTGCGTACCACCTTGCGGGAACGCAGCGTCTTCTGCAGGTCGATGACCACGGAAAAGTCCTCTTTCCGTAATTCGTCAAGTGTCTTCTCGACATTGTCGGGGTCGTAGGCATGCACCTTGTGGATGTGCGGGTTGTTCTCCACCACAGGCACATAGTCCTTCCTAACCAAAAAATGTACTTCCGCTTCGGGCAGCTGCTCGTTCACCGCCCTGACGACAGGGGTGGTCAATACGATGTCTCCAATGGAACTGAGTCGGATGATGAGAATCTTCGGTTGCGACGGGGGTTGTTGTTCGTCCATAATGTGTTAAAAATCTTTAATTCTATTCGGATATGGTTTTATAGTAATTGTCAACGGGGTTGGCGTAAATCTTCAGCAGGTTCTCCAACATTTTGGCCTCCGTGACATCCGGAACCTGCGACTGCATCTGTAAATACTGCTCAAATTTGGCCCTTTCGGCGTCTGTGTAGTGCTCGTGGTACGTCTCCTCCTGATGGAGCATGTCGTGGGCGATGTAGTTGTTGGGGTAGAGCGTGTAGTTCGTATAAATCTGCTTGTCGATGAGCTTGCAGACTAAATCGATTTTATCGTTGTTGGACAGCTCCTCGGGAATGGTGTCCAGTTCGTGGTTGATGGGCGTGCCGATGGTGAGCGACATGCGCCCCTTCTGCCCGAAGATGCCCTGCTTGATGCTGTTGAAGTCCTCACCGGGCTGTTTGTGATAAACGGCATTCTCGCTTAAGGCCAACTCCCTGGCTTTCAGTTTGTCACACGGCTCGTATTCGTAGGAGACGGTCACGGGGGTGATGTTCATCCGGCGGATAGTCTCCATCAGGTTCTTGTCGTTGCCGAGCGTGATCATCTTCACCAGCCCGTGCTTGGTGTAGTCGTTGCCGTCTTTGGTGCGGCCGTCGCGCTGGGCGATCCAGACAGACTCGTGGTCTTCGAAGAGCGACTGTTGGATGTAGGCGGCGAGCGTGTAGGAGTTCTCCAGCTTCTCGCGCATGGTGCCCGTCCGCCTCACCTTGATCATCTTGTTCAGCTTCGCGACCTCGTTCAGCAGCGGGGTGGAGTAGAGGTTGTCGCCCACCGCGATACGGGAGGTTCTGCGGTGTTCCACGAAGAAGTAGTACTCCAGCAGCGCGGGGTCGAACGTGATGTCGCGGTGGTTGCCGATGAACATGTAGGCCACGCCCTCGTCGATGTTCTCGATGCCCGACAGCGTCACCCCTTTGGAAGATTGGGCGATGAAGACATCCACGAACCGCTTGTCCAGGTCGCGTTGCACATCCTCGACAGTGTTAAAATTCGCTAAATCCTGCTTGAACTGGCTGACGGAATACCCAGGCAGGAACATGGCAATAGCCTCCTGAAAACCAGGATATTCCGCAAGGCGAAGGTAGGCCGCCTTGAACTCCAGATCGGTATATGGTCGTATGTCTTCGAAATCCATCTTCGTTATTCAAAATCGGGCGGCAAAGATAGCATTTTTGCGGGTATCTCCAATGGAAATCTTTGCCCGTCGTCTCGCATCCGCATAGTTTAGAAACGCCAGGTCAGGCCGAAGTAGTAGAGGAACGGCAGCTGATAGACAATGTCGTTGGTGATGCGGTTGACGTAGAAGATGTTCTTGTAGTTATAGACGTTGGTCATGGAGATGCTGGCTTCGAGGGTGTGGCGCTCGCCAAGGTAGAATTTCTTCTTGGCACCGATGTCGAGGCGGTGGTAGCTCGGCAGTCGCGACTGGTTGAAGTCGGCCAACAGGAAATAGACATTCTCGTTGGCGGCCACATAGTCGTCGTTGATGTGCGTGGGGTCGTAGTGCGGGTAGTAGGCCTGCGTCTGCGTGAACGGGAAGCCCGAACCGAAGTTCCAGCGGAGGTTCACCTCCCACGAGCGGCGCTTGCCGAACGCGTAGGACGCCACCAGGTTGATGTTGTGGCGACGGTCGAAGTGCGGGTAGTACTCGATGTTGCCGTCGGTACGCTTCACCCAACCCAAGGAATAGACAAACCAGAGGTAAACGCCCTTGTAGTCGTATTTCAGGGAGATGTCACCGCCGTAGGCCTGACCCTTCTCCCAGATGAACTCGGTGTCTTCGTCGAGCATCTTGTAGCGGTTCACGGAGATCAGCTGCGAGAAATTCTTGAAGTAGCCCTCGATGTTGATGCTCAGCGGACTGATGGGGTCGTACTCCAATCCGAGCACCACGTGCTGCGCCTTCTGCAGACGGCCTTTTATCTCCTTGTCGTCCCCGATGAGCGAGCTCGGCAGCAGCGCACTCTCCAACGGCGACGAGATGAAACCGGTGAACAGGCTCACCACATCCTGGTCGGAGGTGACGGAGACGAGGTTCTGGGAATACATACCTGCCGCCAACTTCAGACGCAAGTTCTTGAGTATATTGTATTTGATAGCCAATCGCGGCTCCGGGGAAGCCTGCCCGAGGGAGTAGTAGTACTGCAACCGGAAACCGGGTTCGATCAACAGCTTGTTGCGGAAGTTGTATTTGTACTTGATGAACAGCGACAGGTCGGTGGTGTGATCCTCGATGAGCCGCTGCGAGTGGTAGATGGTGTAGTATTCGTAGTTGGTGTTGTAGCCCACCACGTCGATGCCGACTTTCAGCAGGCTTTTGCCGAGGAAGTAGTTGAATCCCAAGTCGAAAGTGAAGCCGTCCATGGAGCTGCGGCGCGGGTCGAAGTTGACATCCTGCAGCTCGGAGGAGTACTTGGAGTAGGCTAAGGAGCCCTCGATGGTGGTGGGCGCGTCGCCGGGCACGATGAGGAAGTTGGTGCCGACACCCCAGTTGTCCCAGCCGTAGTTGGCCACGGAGCTGTATTTCACACGGTCGGTGTAATTGAAACCGAAGAGGTTCAACCGTGTGCCGTTACGCGTGGCGAGCGTCAACTTGCCGTAGAGGTCGAGGAAGCTGTAGGGGAGGCCGTCCACGCTTTCCACGTAGGGATAGAACACCTTGGCGGACTGTTCCAGATAGGAGCCTTTGCCGGAGAGGATGAAGCTGATGGAGGTTTTCCGGTCGTCTTTGAGCTTGAGCAGCGGGCCTTCGAGGAGCAGCTGCGCCCCGATGTTGCTCACATCCACCTTGCCGGCGAGACGTTTCTTGTTGCCGTCGCGGGTCTTGATGTCCATCACGGAGGAGATGCGTCCGCCGAACTCCGCCCCGAAGCCGCCGGTATAGACGTCGGCGCTGCTCATGATGTCCATGTCGAACACGGAGAAGATGCCGATGGAGTGGAACGGGTTGAAGAGGATGGTGCCGTCGAGCAGGAGCATGTTCTGCACGGGGGTACCGCCGCGCACGTAGAGCTGTCCGCCCTGGTCACCGGTGGAGATGATGCCGGGCAGCACCTGCAGGTACTGCGCGAAGTCGGGCTGTCCGCCGATGGCCGGCATCTTGCTCATGTCCTTGGGGGTCACGCTGATGACGGCCGTGCGCGTCTCCTGCTCCTTGCGGGTGTTCTCGCCCACAATCTGCACGGCGTCAAGGGTTTGCGAGCTGGGGGAGATGCTGTAACGCTTGGTCGTGTTGCCGCTGCTGCCCACGGTGATGGTGTCCATCAAATCGACATAGCCCATCCGGGAGACCTTCACCGTGTAGGTTCCCGCCGGAATCTTGTTGATGAGGAACGCGCCCGAAGCGTCGGAGAGCGCTCCGTAGGAGGTGCCCATCAGCTGGATGGTGCAGTAGGGCAGCGACTCGCCGGAGGATTCGTCGTAGGTGAACCCTTTCAACACGGCGTGCTGCGAGAAAACAAAGCCGCACAGCAGGCAAAACAGAAGCGTGAGAGCGTATTTCTTGACCATTCTTCGTCCATTTAAATTTAAGGGCGCAAAGGTACACAATTTATGATAGCATCCAATCGAAAATCTTTGTATTTTTGCCTTTTCAAATTCATACACCAAAAGAAAGAGAAATATGCAAGCATTAGTGAGTATCATTATGGGCAGCACCTCCGACCTTCCCGTCATGGAGGCTGCCTGCAAGTTTTTTGACAGTCAAGAGATTCCCTTCGAGGTGTTGGCGCTTTCCGCCCACCGCACACCCGATGAGGTGGCCGACTACGCGAAACACGCCCACGAGCGCGGCGTGAAAGTCATCATCGCCGGCGCGGGCATGGCCGCCCATCTCCCCGGCGTGATCGCCGCCATGACCCCCCTGCCCGTCATCGGAGTGCCCATCAAGTCGTCGCTCGAAGGAGTGGACGCCGCCCTCGCCATGCTGCAGATGCCCCCCGGCATCCCCGTGGCCACCGTCGCCATCAACGGCGCCCAGAACGCCGCCATCCTCGCCCTGCAGATGCTCGGCGTCAACAACCCCGAAATGATGGCCAAAGTGACCGCCTTCAAACAGGGCCTCAAACAGAAAATCGTCAAGGCCAACGCCGACCTCGCCCAAGTCTCCTACAACTTCAAAACAAACTAACTACCGAGCTCTTGCCCCTATCGGGGCTGCTCAAGGAAATAGTTTCCTTAACCCCAAACTCTTAACTCTTAACTCTTAACTTTTAACTTTTAACTCTTAACTCTTAGCCCCTAATGCTCACCGTCTATTCCGCCTCCGCCGGCTCCGGGAAAACCTACAATCTGGTGTTCGACTACCTCGCCACCTGTTTCCGACCGTTTGTCCGGTGCTTCCTGAGCCTGCCCGACCGCCGCGCGTTCGTCTGCCCCTCGTGCGACGGCTACCGGTACATCCTCGCGATCACGTTCACCAACAACGCCGCCGCCGAGATGAAAAGCCGCGTGGTCCGTCAGCTCCGCACGCTCGCCTTCGCCGAAACCATAGGCGACCTCGACAGTAACGGCTTCGGCACGCTCTGCAAGAAGATTTTCGGTGACCCCGTGGACGTTCCTCCCGAAGAGTGCTTCGTCTTTATCCATGAGTGCGCCAAATCATTGCTGCACAGTATCTTGTACGACTACGCGCAATTCAGCATTACCACTATTGACAGCTTTATCCAGCGCGTGATCCGCTCCTCCGCCCTCTACCTCAATCTCAGCATGAACTATGCGGTGCAGATCCGGCTGACCGACTTCTTCCAGATGGCTATCGAACAGTATATCTGCGAGTTGTCCCGCGACAACCAACAGTTCAAGGTGGTGGTGCGCGAGCTGCTGCGACAGTTGGAGGACAAGGGGAGTGCGAACATCAACCGCTTCCTCTCGAAGGGACTCGGCGTGCTCTACTACGATGCCGAAAAAAGCCATCCTTTCGTGAAAAACACCCGTCAAGTGGATGACCTGTTGGAGATTGTGAAGAAGTGGGGGGAAAACCAGTATTCCATTTTGGAGCAGTGCAAGAAAAAGGTGAAGCCCCTGTCTGACAAGGCCGATACCGTGTTCAAAAATGCGGCGGTCTTCAAGATTATGCCCAATGGAACAATGAAGTGGGACAAATGGTTCGCGCATGTCGCAGCGGATCCCTTCGAATCGGAAAAAGGCTTCGACAAAAGCAAGGTCCACCAGGGGATGAACACCGCTAAGGTGTTCACCAACAAAGGGGGAAAGGCGGACAAGGCACGCAATGAGGCGTTGATGGAAACACTGACGGGAGAGATAGCGGATCTCTTCACGCAGATTCAGGATGCCGTGTTAAAATATGCTAAAAGCTACTTCACCAACCGCATCTTGTCCAAAAGCGCCAACCAGCTGCTGGTGTTGGATGCCCTGAAAAGCCATATCGAAACCATCAAGGAGCAGACGGACTCGTTTTTCCTCGCGGAAAGCAATCCGCTGCTGAACGACGAGATACAGTCGGGCAATGGCGATATGCTGTTCGAGAAGATGAAATTCTACCGGAATATCTTCATCGATGAGTTCCAGGATACCTCGCTGATGCAATGGCATGATCTGAAACCGCTGATTATAAACGCATTGGGTGGAGGCGGCTCCCTGACGCTCTTCGGCGATGTGAAGCAGTCGATCTATCGATTCCGTAACGGCGAAGTGAATCTTTTCTTCTGCCTGTCGGATAAAGAACGCCTGCAAAATACGGATTCCCAGAAAGATATAGCCAATTTACTGCAGGGAGAGGAGCGCTTCCGTTTCGAACCTCTGAGGACCAACTTCCGCTCCTGTCCGGCGGCGGTGGAGTTCAACAACCGCTTCTTCAAACATTATGCGGAGAAGCTGGACAAGAGTACCTATTACGAAAACGTCAAGCAGGATTTCAACATGAAAAGGGTAGGCGGACTGGTGCAGATTCTTGGTTATAACAAACTGAATTACAAAGATATAAGGACTATCTGGCCGGAGTGCACGGAGGACTTCTACCAGAAGGTCTATCTTACGATGAAACCGGAGGGTGCCGAGCTGCTCTATGCTGTGATGGATGCCCGTTTTCGCGGCTTCTCCTACGGTGACATCGCGGTGCTGCTCCGCGGACGCGAAAAGTGCAACGACTTCGCCCAGTGCCTGATGCTCGCAGGCGTTCCCGTCATCACCTCCGAATCCCTACAGCTTATCGACAATCCGAATATCAACTTGATAATCAGTACGCTGCGGTTCCTGTTCAATCGTGAGGACTCCTTGGCGCAGACGGTCATATTGGAGTATCTCTCCCGCAAGCATCATCAGGCTTTCGACCAGCTCGTCTATCAGAACAAGCGCACCCCGTTCATCCCTTTGGTGGAGCAACAGTTTGGCATTCAGGGTCTTTTGGAGACGGTGGACCATTGGGACAAGAATCCCTTTATCGTCACGGTGAAGGACATCGTCCGTTTTTATGAGCTTGACCGAAACTCCGACCCGTTCGTGGCCGACTTCCTCGACCTGGTGCACGAATACACGCAGTCGCACGTCGGTTCGGTGGCGGACTTCCTGGTTTGGTGGGACGACATCAACCGTTACAAAGAGACCATTCCGCGGCTTTCGCTGTCGAATGCCACCGGCGCTGTCCAGTTGATGACTATCCACAGCTCGAAGGGAATGGAGTTCCCGGTGGTCATCACGCTGGGAACAGCCTCCTCCAACAGCCAGCCCCCCAGCTATTGGGTCACCGATCCCGTCACCGGCCAAAGCTGTTACGTGACGCACCAAAAGGAGATGCAATTCTCTGACTTCCAGCCAGCATACGAAGAGGAGGAGAACAAGAAAAGCTTGGATGTGTTGAATATTTGGTACGTGGCTTTCACCCGGGCCACCGACATGCTCTACATCTTGACGGATGTCTCCAAAGAGGCGAAAGAGAGCGACAAATGGGAGATCAAGCAAGCTTTGGAGAGTTTCATCCACGATGGCGAGCGCATGGACGAGGACCTCTACGAGATGACGGAGTTGGGTGAGGGCATCCATTACTACGGCGACTACGGGTGTACGAAAGTGGGCGATACCGAGCCGGCGGCGGCACCGCGGTCCGACTTTCAGGTCTTCCTCTCCGATTTGGACTTCTGCGGGAACGAATCCATCAAGGTGGTGCGGTCGGAAGCGTCCACCGCGTCGCAGGAGACGGGCACGTACATCCATGACTTTTTACAAAAATTAACACGTTTCCCATCCACGGAGGCGGAGCGTGCGGCGGCGGTGGCAGCCGAGCCGGAGGAGATTCGCAAGCGGTTGTTGCAGCTGTTCGAGCGGACGGCCAGCGATGCTGTTCTGCGGCCGTACTTCTACATTGATGAGGGCGACCGCGTGCTCAACGAGGTTTCCATCATCACGGCGGCCGGTGATGTGCGCCGTCCCGACCGCGTGGTCATCAAACCCGACCACGTGATGATCATCGACTACAAGACGGGCAGCGAGCACCAAAAGGAGTACGAAAGACAGCTGTCCGAATACCGGGAATGCCTGTCGGGTATGGGCTATGCGGACGTGCGGACGGAGATCCTCTACATCGACTGAGGTCAGGCTGCTACACGGTTCCACGGTCAGGTTGTTACGTGTACATGGCCTGACAACTCCTTCCCAAGTTTTTCTCAAGTTTTTCCCAAACCTTTCCCAAGTTTTTCCCAAGCACTTGCCATACTGATGCCATAGTGTAGCCATAGTGTAGCCATACTCTTAAGTATGGCATCAGTATGGCATCAGTATGGCATCAGTATGGCATCAGTATGGCATCTCCTTGGGAACCCCTTGGGTAGGGCGAAGGTAGTCCGTGTTTTTTTCTTGTCACGGCGTGGATTTTTTCGTTTTCGGGTCACCGTGGCGAAACTCGTACCGTTGATTTTCACGCCTGTCACATTGTTGAAAAATCTGGCACCACATGGCACCCGAAAATCCTTACCGTTTCACAATCTTCCGGTGATATTCCTTCCCGTCCGCGTCCGTCACGCCCAGGAGATAGACGCCGGCGGGGACGTTCCGCAGGTTCATCGTGGCGGTCGTGCCGGGTTGGGATAGACGATCGTGACCAACAGCGAATGCCCTTCCATATCCTCGCATGGCTGGTCGCATCCCAAACCATCATCGACAGCTCAATCCTTCACGCAGCGGATGGCGCAATAGTGGATGTCCGGCAGCGAAGAGATTTCCGGCGATTCCTGGTTGATACTCAGGAGCAGTACGTAGGACTGTACCTCCATCGAGTCACACCCTAACCAGCCCCACTGCGGCATACTCCATGGCGACCCCCCACCCGGGGTGACGGGGATGGGATAAGAGTCGTTATGGTCGGAACTCCAGTAGTAGGCGTTTCCGCGTTGGACCCATCGCTGCTCCATTCGTTCCTCGTAAGTGGGCAATTCCGTGTGACGTGCGAACGAGATAATATAGCCGGTGGGAAGTGCGGAAAAACCAGTCTTGTTGAATTGGGAGGTCTCCCCCAACAGTGACCACTGTTGGCTCTCCATGGCGTTGGACACGGATCCCGAGGAGTCCCACAGCGCGGGGTGGTCGGCGACATAGTCAGCGAGCCGCTGCCATTCATCACGGGAGGGAAGATGCCATCCGTCGGGACAAATCCCTTGGACATGCCCATTCTCCGAAATCCCACCATATTGTGCAGCAAGAGCGTTATAGAGTATCTTCTCCTTGTAATCTGAGTAGGCGGGCTCATTCAGTTTTATTTCGAACTTCTGCAGGGCAACTCCGTTGGGAAAATGCTTGACCCTGAGGTCCTGGCTCATCCAGATTTGATTTCCGATACGCACGGTGTCGTAGACGTTGCCGTCAACATCCGTAAGCTTTTGGGGCTCTTCCGGCTCAGGTGTTTCATGTGTGCAGGCACACAATAGTGCTGCAACAACTATTGTTGCTAAAAACACTTTAATGATTATCTTTTTCATAATGTTATGGGGACTTCTATTTTTTACTTCTTCGCGTTGCCGCCGACCTTGGTGCGAAGTCCGTTAAACATCAAGATAAGCAAACAACGCGGCAAATATACATTTTTCGTTTACCGTTTCACCACCTTCCGCCCATATTCCTTCCCGTCCGCATCCGTCACGCGCAGGAGATAGACGCCGGCGGGGACGTTCCGCAGGTTCATCGTGGCGGTCGTGCCCTGTTGGGGCGCACCTGCGTGTGGACCCGTGCCCGTCACCATCCGCCCCTGCAGGTCGTAAAGGGCAACGCGGGCGATCTCCGCACCGCGCAATTCCACGAACAGGAGGTCGTCGGTGGGATTGGGATAGACGCTCGTGACCGATGGCGAATGCTCTTTCACGTCTCCGCCAAAACCCGTGCTATAGCAGTCGTTTGGAATCTCGTCTAAGTCGAACTCGGTCTGATATGAGACACCAGCACCGTCTACAAAACAGAGCAACATCCGCTGGTTGTAATCCGACAAGTTCATCTGATCACCTTCGCCAAAACCTCTAAGACTCCCGACACCTTCTATCCACACACATGGCTTGGAATATAATGAGATTCCCTCCAGCAGAATTTGATTCCTGGGGGAATTGTCTGAAAGATAAACCACCGAGTCCGATGAGGAATACTGATGCATTACCACTGAATGATCCGTCTCCCCGACGTACATGTTGACTGACTCCGCGCGTACGGCGACAGTTTTAACCACCATGGAACCTATTGAATAAAAGCAAACCGTATCCCCCATCTTCAGGGAGAAATCATAGAGCAGCACCTCCATGGCGGTGTCTGTCACCGCCAGAGAACTACCCTCATGAATCGCCGTGCCAGCCGGGAGATAGGCATACACCTTCTTTTCTGCGGAGTCGTCACGGATGGCTGCGAAGTATTCCGCCTCTTCAAGGCTGAATTCGAAAGACTGGGCGGCGACTTGCCGATAGATTTTCATGTAGGTTTTTCCGTTGAGCACGGTGTCGCCCACGGTCATGTATTTTTCATTGCTAACCGACCAGACACATCCGTCGGTAATAGGGTGGTATTCGGTCTGCGCCTGTAAAGATGTGGCTCTTGCAACGAACAGTATTGCCAACACGGCCAGTGCCACTCCGAAAAGACTGGATTTAATCTTGATTTCTTTCATTGTTTTGATTGTTAATTGGTGATTGTTTGATTTGGCGAAATTACACTTTTTTTGATTTGTGACTTGTGATTCGGGGGTATCTGTAGAGACTCGGCGCGCCGAGTCTCTACATCCCCGAAAAACCGTTACCGTTTCACAATCTTCCGGTGATATTCCTTCCCGTCCGCGTCCGTCACGCGCAGGAGATACACGCCGGCGGGAACGTTGCGCATGTTCATCGTGGCGGTTGTGCCCTGTTGGGGCGCACCTGCGTTTGCGCCCGTCACCATCCGCCCCTGCAGGTCGTAAAGGGCAACGCGGGCGATCTCCGCACCGCGCAATTCCACGAACAGGAGGTCGTCGGTGGGATTGGGATAGACAGTTAAGGCGGCGTCATCGGAATGAATGGTCTCGATTTTCCATGATTTGGGTGCGGAAAGGGTGTCGGTGGGATTATCTGCTCCATCGTTGTTGGTGAGAATGTCTGGCGAGGTACCCACGGAAGCTGATCCGCATGAGGCGGTGGCCGCGTAGAAGTCAGATCCTTCGGCAGCATGAAAACCATCGGTGAGGAGAATGTCCTTTCCTGCATAGATATGTATGCAGGAATTTGTAGGGGTTTGGAAAACGTGTTGGTTGTTCTGAAAACTATCAACAGTCCACTATCCGTTCCGATTCATTATTACTGTCTCTATTGATCATCTCTAATGCGTTGGCAGCCACTTTTATGGCTTCTTTCTTTGTGATTTGAGGTTGCGCACCTAAAGATAATGTTGTCAAGCAAAGCAAGCAAATGATATATTCTTAACAATACTACTCATCTTCGTGTCTTTTTAGAGGTGAATTTCAACAATGCGTAAAACGTAATCTACTAAAAAACACTGATCGGATTGCTTACGTACTAATTTATCGTTTGATAGTCTGGGGAACTCTATAACACCTGTAACATAGACTGTATCATTAGCATCAACATTGTCTAACAAGTTGAATCCGGTTATGTCCAAGTAAGAGATACCGTTTCCTCCAATTGGGATTTCGGAAGATTCATATAAGCGATTGACATCGTCTCTAACAATGAACCCCCAAACCAAAATGGTGTCCCCTTCGTGAGCAAAGTATGGGTATTCCGACATGGACTTGACATAATAGTCAAAATTTTTTCTTACCAAAGAAATGCTGTTATATTGGGTTTCCGACAATGGACAGATGTCGCTGTAATCCCAATTAGTACATTCACACTCTTTTGTCTGTTCATTATACGCCATGTGCGTACTTTCAGAATATCCACAGTCTTTGATTCTGTTACAACCCGTTCCCAGCAGTAACAATAAGATAAATACACTACGTGTAACTTTATTTTTCATAAACTTATGGGGACTTCTATTTTTTACTTCTTCGCGTTGCCGCCGACCTTGGTGCGAAGTCCGTTAAACATCAAGATAAGCAAACAACGCCGCAAAATTACATATTTCCCGTTTATGTCCGGATTCGGGCGCCGCCTGCGGCACAGTCACGCCGCGACGGCACCCGCCGTCATCCGAACTTTCTGTATGTTATGCCGTTGTGCATGGGATTAGTGATTTGTGACTTGTGACTTGTGACTTGTGACTTGTGATTGGTGATTTGTGATTTGTGATTTGTGACGTGTGACTTTCGGTTCGGCGTTCCCAAAACTACTAACTACTAACTACTAATTACTAACTACTAATTCCTAATTGTTCGCGTACGCCGCCGTGTTGCTGAAGAACAACCCCGTGAACGTGAACTGTAGGGTAGCCGGGTCTCTATAGACCAACTGCGCCGGAATGTTGAGATAGGAATAAACCCCCTGGAATGATAACCAATTTTTTAAATAACGATTCTTCATACTGTTTGTTTTTATTTGTTAACGACTGCAAATCTATGTTTTTTTTACGTCCTTTTAATGTTTCAATCGTTTATTTTGATGTTTCTATGATGAAAAAATGACAATTCGCCGATGATGACACAATAAAGCGTTTAAAGACATAATAAACAAAGTGTGGTACACAAGATTTAGTAATTGTTTTTTGTGTATTTTTGCAAGTGTTATTGTGCTGTCTCTACAAGCCGAATAACTAAACAACAATATAATTATTTGTAACAATTACTATGACAAAAAGAACACAGTTAATCTTGAAATCGCTTACACTGGCATGTTTTAGTGCCTCCGTTCTGTTGTTTTTCAGATTCTATTCGATTTTCAGACCTATTGCATACGAGGCTTTTTATAAAGAATGGCTGGCAGGAATCATCGTCCTTGCGCTTTGTTTCTTGAACTATTTTGTCTTGTATCCGCTTCTATATGAGAAACGTCGATTTCTTGTCTATGTTCTTGCAACCCTTTTAAGTACTGCGACGGGCACCTTGTTGGAACTAATTCTTGTTTACCCACAAATCAGCCCATTTATAAATATGATAACCAACAATTCACCTCAAGAGTATTATGTAATTATGGTTATTTTGCTTTTCCTGAGGGATACTTGTTTCGTTTTCTTCTTTTTTTTAATCAATCTGCTTGAATCCACCTACGACGAAAACAAGGATGTTAATATCTTGCTACAAAACACCAATGAACTTTTAGTAGCAAGAACCGATGATAAGAATAAGACACTAGTCACAGTCCGATCGGCAGATATTGCTTATTGTCAACAAAATGAAAACTATGCCTATATGTACTTAATTAATGGAACGAAAGTTTATCGCAACTGTTCGTTAAAAAACTTATATGAGTTACTCACACCTTCGAAAGCTGTTCGTATTTCCAGAAAAACACTTGTTCCCTACCGCCACATCGAATCGTACGATAACCGTTCCGTTTACGTAATTGTTTCTGACAAAGACCTCCCTATAGGCCTTGAAATAACAGATTCATACAGACAACAAGCGTTACAGCTGCTGAAAAAACATTGTTCATTCGATAAGAATATTGAAACAGAAACGCGCCCAGTGATTACTACTGTTAGCGCGGCACAAAAATCAAGTAACGCTCAACAAACAAGAGACACTGTTCAAGCCTGTGATTCAGACAAGAATGAAGATAAGCAGACCGCATCGATAGTCCTCTCATTCATCAGCGAACATCCCGACTGCAAAGGCTCCGACATCGCGGAACACCTCCACGTATCCCTCTCCACCGTCAACCGTATCCTCGCCCAGCTCAAAGCCGAGGGCCTCGTCGAGTACGTCGGCTCCAAGAAGACCGGCGGGTACCAGGCGGTGGAAAAGGAGAATCTATAAACACGCGATTTTCCAGTGGTACTCGCGACCGTCCGGAGAGAACACGCCCATTTCGCTCCGTTCGTCCGTGTGTTTACTAAAAAATCATATATTTGCCTCTTCATTTTGATAAATGTAAATATTTGAGAATTAAGATTTTATCTTTATGAATACAATGAAAGAAACCGAAGAGGAACTCATTCAGGAGTTCGAAATGTTCGACGACTGGATGGATAAATACAACTACATCATCGAGTTAGGCAAAGATCTGCCGATGATCGACCCGCAGTTCAAAACCGAGGAATTCCTCATCAGCGGATGCCAGTCGCAGGTGTGGCTGCATCCCGACATGCGCGACGGGAAGCTCTACTTCTCCGCCGACAGCGACGCCATCATCACCAAAGGCATCGTCAACCTCCTGATCCGGGTCCTTTCCGGCCACACCCCACAGGAAATCCTCGACAACGACCTCTCCTACATCGATGCCATCGGACTCAAAAACCATCTCTCCCCCACTCGCTCCAACGGATTAGCCTCCATGATCAAGCAAATCAAACTGTATGCCCTGGCATACACCACCCAACAATCCTAAAAAACGTTAAAACAATGAAGAAAATCATCGGCCTTCTGGGCGTGTCGGCTTGCATATTAGGACTCGTTTCCTGCGGGATGAAAGAGTGCCAATGCTACTCCACCAACATTGTCACCCAGACGAACCCCATCACCCAAACCGACAGTGTCATCCAAAATGTAACAGACACCGTGAGCGACTTCACGCGTGGCTCCTGCGAGGATTTCAACAAAGACGAGACCTACCAAATGGACTCCAACACCACCGTGCATCACCACATCATCTGCACCGACAACTAAGCCGAAAACCGCAGACGCATGACTGAAGATACGCACAAAGGAGTGGCTCTCGTGACAGGCGCTGACGGCGGCATGGGGCGCATCCATACCCGCGAGCTGGCCAAAGCCGGCTACGAAGTGGTGATGGCCTGCATCGACACGGGGGCCGCCCGCACCGTGGTCGAGGAAATCCAACGCGAAACCGGCGGCACACTCCACCCGATGCGACTCGACCTCGGCAACCTGTCCGACATCGTACGCTTCGCCGACGAGGTGAAAAGCCGATTCCCGTCGCTTCAGATTCTGCTCAACAACGCCGGCACACTGCCCAGCAAAACGAAGACCAGCGCCAACAATATCGAATACACGATGGCCGTCAACTACTTGGGGCACTACACGTTAACCCATCTGCTACACCCCATTATGGGACCGGGCACCCGCATCGTGAGTATGATCTCGCTGGCCTACATCATCGGCAAAATCACCCCCGACCTGTTCAAGCCGAAAACGCAAAGCGAATACAATCGCTTCACCGCCTACGGCAGCTCCAAACTCGCCCTCTACTACTTCATGCTCGACGCCGCCGAGGCTTGGAAGGACGAGGGCATCCGATTTAACGTGTCGGATCCCAATATCGTGAGCACCAGCATCATACGGATGGACAACATCGTCGTGGACAAACTCTGCGACTGGTTCTTCCGCCCTTTCATCAACACCCCCGAACAGGGTGCCGCCAACATGCTAGCTGCCGCGCTGGACCCCGAATACGAGAATGTCACGGGAAGCATTTTCAAGAACCGCAAACCCGTGAAACACAAACGGAGGTTCTATAACAATTTGAAACAACGTCAATTACTACGGGATTTGACATCTCAAATCCTCGCCGACAACCACATCGCCTTATGATTGTTCCACCCTACCTCTCCCCCGGCGACACAATCGCCTTGGCAGCACCCGCCCGCAAGATTTCCCATGCCGAAATCCTGCCGGCAGAGCATTGGCTCAGAAGTGTCGGTTTTAACGTTTTTTATGATGACAGACTCTTCGCCGAATGCCACCAGTTCGCTGGCAGCGACGAATGCCGCGCCCGCTATTTCCAAGATTTGCTGGACAACGAGGACGTCAAAGCCATTTGGTGCGCACGAGGAGGATACGGCTCAGCCCGCATTATCGACCGCCTGGATTTCACCCGTTTCCAGCAACATCCCAAATGGATTTGCGGCTACAGCGACATCACCGTCTTCCACAACCACCTCCAGCAAAATCTCCAGACGGCCACCCTGCACGCCACTATGCCCATCAACGTCACCGACAAGAACACGCTGGCGGCACCCATGACCACCCTCTTGGACGCTCTGACAGGAAACGCCCTCTCCTACGAAATAGAGCCCCATCCGCTGTCACGGACTACAGCATTTTCAGGAATTTTAACAGGCGGCAATCTCTCCATGCTCTACTCCCTCATCGGCTCACCCTCCGACATCAATACAGACGACAAGGTGCTGCTCATCGAAGATCTGGACGAATACCTCTACCACATCGACCGAATGATGCTCAACCTGAGGCGAAGCGGCAAACTGTCGCATGTCAAAGCTTTGTTGGTCGGGCACTTGAGTGACATGCACGACAACACCGTGCCGTTCGGCAAAACGGCCGAAGAGATTGTGGCCGACTGTTGCCGCGACTTCGACATCCCAGTCATCTTCAATGTCCCCGCCGGGCATCTGCCTGACAACCGCGCCCTCCGTATGGGATGTAAAATCGAAGGCCATTATATTGACAACAAATTCATAATCAATAGTTTGAATCATGAGTAAAGGTACCTTTTTCTTCAAATATATCTATCGGGTGAAACCCATCGATTACCCCGACCCGAACGGAACCCTTCCCAAAAGCGTGTTGATGATGGCACCGCACACCTCCATTATGGACTTCATCATCGGGCTCTCCGCGATGAAATACTACGACCTGCACGCCAACACCATCATCAAAAAAGAGTTCTTTTTCTTCCCACTGAATCTGTTGCTCAAGAAGTTAGGAGGCATCCCCGTGGATCGGAAACACGTGCGCAATTTCGTCAGCTACGCCGCAGACATCATCAAGAAACGAGACCGCATCACGCTGATTATCTGTCCCGAAGGCACCCGCAAACGCACCGACAAGTGGAAACGCGGCTTCTACCAGATCGCCATGGAGGCCGGGGTGCCCATCAGCCTGGGCTACATCGACTACAAGACGCGCACCTGCGGTATCATGTCGATTTTCCATCCCACCGGCGACTACGAAAAAGACATTCAAGAAATCCAGAAACAGTACTATGGGTTGGAAGGCTACCACAAGGGGTGCTTCAACCTGGAAGATATGCCGCACGCCCATCCGGAGTGGTACGACCTTTGACCAAACTTCATGTTCAATCTGCCCGCAATGCGGCTATTGGCCGTCGGCGGTTACACGCTCTAATTTCCGCGCTTTCCGTTCCTTGCTGTTCTTGGCCAGCTCGTCGAAGTTGAAGGCCAAGTCGATGCAGTTCGGCGTCGCCCCGACCGCATAGTGCAGACGGGAGAATCCGAATCGTATGCCTTTGATATTCAGCTGGAAACCGTAGGAAAAGCCAGCCATAGACTTCCGCGACAACACTTTCATTTCCTGGTGGATATTGTGGTTGTAGGCCAACTGGAACGAGAAATATTTCGACGGTTCAATCTCAATTCCAAAGACAATATGACGGAAGAAGTTGTCAGCAATCTGCGCAAATTTGGAAGGATATTGGAGCTCGCCAGAGATGGCGTCGATCTCCATAAAGGGATTGTCGTAACCGTAATGGTTCATATTCCAACGGTAGAGCGAATGGAGCGTGATATGGTAGCGAATAGGCACGTGCTTCAGCCGCTGCGAGAACGCAAACTGCAAATCGAAGGGCAACATCTCGCGATTGCCGGGCGCGTAGGAACAAAGCTGTAGCCCGACATTCTTCGCCAACAGCGTGAGCGACAGGTTCTTGTCGTCATTGAAGTAGCTTCCGGCAACATCCACAGCCAAACCGGAAGAGAAGTATGGCCCATAGTGGCTGAACACGGTCTTGAGGTTCGCACCGATGGAGAAATGCGGGGAGAGCTCGCGCCCCCACCCAATGACGAGCGCATAGTCGCCGGCGTTGAACTTGCCCGTCTCGATGCCGGTCTCGTCGGCACCGTTGAACGAACCGTAGGCCAACGCCTGCACCCCCACCGCGAAGGAACCTGCCTTCGGGAAGGTGTGGGAATAGACCGCCGACATCGCACTGGTATGCATGAAATAGTCGGTGTAGTTGAGTGCCAACGTGTTATGATGGCGCTCACTGATATACGACGGATTCATCAGCAGGAGCGACGGGTTGTCGTCACGCACGGAAATCAGATTCCCGCCCAACGCCATCATCCGTGACGAATAGCTGAGATTCAGGAAATTATAAACGAATCTGCCGCCGGTCTGCGCTTGAGTGCGCAGCATACCCGCCAGCAAAAGCAGCATCCATATAAGATATCGGTTTCTCATAAAAACGAACGGCAAAGATAACAAATCTTCGGTTATACCATCCGTCTTTAAAAAAATGTATCTTTGCCGCCGAAAGTCGCAAGACAAAGGGAAGAATAGGCTTTCATATTGTAAACGAATTTGTTACGGATAAAATAGGATTATGGCACAGAAAAAATTCGCCGTCATTGGCGCAGGACAGTTCGGGCAGGCCATCAGCCTGGCGCTCTCCGAGAAGGGCTTCGAGGTGCTCGTCATCGACAAGGACATGAAGAAAGTGCAGAGCATCAGCGACGATGTGGCATACGCCGTCTGCACCGATGCCACCGACAAGCGTGCGCTGCTCAACGAGAACATCAAGGACTTCGATGCCGTGATTGTGGCCATCGGCGACGACTTCGTGGAACGACTGCTCTGCATCTCCAACCTCATCGATCTCGGTATCAACAAGATATACTGCCGCACAAAGGGAACTCACCAACAGACGATTCTCGAGAAGATGGGTATCACCGAATTCCTGTCGCCCGAAGAGGAGTTGGCCACGATGCTGGCCGAGCGGCTGAGCAACCCCAACATCATCTCCTACCTGCAGATGCCTGACGAGTACCGCATCGCCTCCATCATCGCCCCCGACCGCTTGGAAGGCCTCACCCTCGGCGACATCAACTTCCGCGACAACCACCACCTCAGCCTCGTCACCATACGCCGCAACTTCGAGGAGATTGAGAACAAGGAACTCACAATGAAACAGCATATTATCGGTGTCCCCGACAACTCCACAGTCATCCGTAAAGACGACGTCTTCGTCTTGTTCGGCAAAGATCGCGACATCGACAACTTCATCAAAATCAACCTCTAATGAGTCTGTTCGGCAATCACGACGAGTACAACGGGAAACTCCGCATCCACATTGTGAACAACAAGGACCGCGTTCAGCTGGCCCTGCAGATTTGCAGTCTGGTGATTTCTGTCGTGACCATCGCCTGTATCTTCTGCTACCACGGACTTTTTATCACCCCGCAAACCAAAAACCTCATCCGTTGGATGGTTCATACCAGCCTCTTCTTCTACGTATTCAAATACTTCGTACTGCTCTTCTACTCCCTGCACCGAGGAAAATATATCCAACAGTCCTGGATCGAGTTTGTCATCATCCTGCTGCTAATCATACAGTTCCTCTCGGTCAACATCTTCCATGTTGACATTGTTGATGCGCAGAACTTCGAAAATATCTACCTGATTTTCATACAGTTCTACTTTCTGATTATGGTATTGGTGGAGATGGCGAAGATGAGCAGCTCCTTGGGGAACTACCATCTGAGCCCACCAGTACTGATGGTGGCATCCTTCCTGTTCCTCATCGCCATCGGCACCCTCTTGCTGAAGATGCCGCGGATGACCACCCACGGAATCTCCTTCATCGACGCACTGTTCACTGCCACAAGCGCGAGCTGCATCACCGGCCTTTCAGTCGTGAGCACACCGGAGACGTTCACCTTCAAGGGGCAAGTCGTGATTTTAGTGCTGATCCAGCTCGGCGGCATGAGCATCCTCTCGTTCGCAACCTTCTTCTCCACGTTCCTGTCGCGCTCGATGGTCGGGCTCCGCTACCAGTACATGATCCGCGACATGATGTCCGCCGACCGCCTCTCCGACTCGGTTGGGTTGTTGCGCAGCATCGTGCTCACCACCTTCATCATCGAACTGGCGGGCGCGGCGTTCCTCTTCACCTATTGGAAATCGACAGGCTTTTTCCTATCCGACAAGCAGAACCTCTTCTTCTCGATATTCTACACTGTGTCGGCATTCAACAACGGCGGCTTCGTTCTGATTGACGACAGCCTGCTGAACCTCGGCGTGCCGGGGAGTTACTTCCCGCAGGTCGTCATCATGGCGCTCGTGTTCCTCGGCGGTATCGGGTTCGTCACCATCCGCGACTTCTTCAGCTACCGCTACATCCGCGAGCGCAACAAATACCGCTGGAAGACGCTGATGCCGCAGACCAAAATCGTCCTCTACGTCACGTTCGCCATCATCATCGTTGGCAGCATCCTGTTCTTCCTGTTGGAGTACAACAACACGCTGGAGGGCGTGGACGGCTTTGGCAACAAGGTGTTCACCTCCATCTTTCAAATTGTCACCTGCCGGACATCCGGATTCAACGTTCTGGATCTCAACGCGATGCACGTATCCACCATCATTCTGATCTTGATAGCGATATTCATCGGCGGATCCCCGAGTTCCACAGGCGGCGGCATCAAGACAACCACGCTGTTCATCGTCGTCAAATCCGTCATCGCCACGGTGAAGGGCCGCAAGGACATTGAGTTCAACCACAAGTCCATCTCCGCATCCCTGGTTGAGCGGGCGACCACCATCCTGATGATGTCGGCGGCGTTCATCCTCATCTCGTGTTTTCTGCTCACCGTCGTGGAACCTGAGGTACAGTTGCTCCACGCATTGTTCGAAACTTCGTCGGCGTTCACCACCTGCGGTCTCTCGACCGGCGAATGTGCCAACTGGAACTGGATGGCAAAGGTCATCTTGACGGTCAACATGTACTGTGGCCGTATCGGCACGCTGACCTTGGCCTTCGCCCTCACCCGCCACAAAAAGGAGTCTCCGCACCAGTACCCGGACCTCTACATTATGCTAGGTTAAGGCGGTTTTTTCCGATTTTTCGGAGAACTTTGGAGCCCCGAGAGCCCTCCCCGAATGGAGGTCTCGAATATATCATATTGAAAATCAACCATATAATCTGTATAAAAAATATTTTTTGAGACAGCATACACTTTAAAAAAAAGTGTATCTTTGCACCGTCAAACGACAAACGGATCGGTAGTTCAGTTTGGTTAGAATACATGCCTGTCACGCATGGGGTCGCGAGTTCGAGTCTCGTCCGGTCCGCCAAAGAAAGTAGAGATGCAATGAATTGCGCCTCTACTTTTTTTATGTTCCAAAATAACACATCAAAATTCCCTTTTCTTAAACGGAAATTTCATAGTTTTGCAACCTGTTTTGATTTGACGATTGAAGTATGGAAGAAATAAAGACTACAGCTGATTTGAAGATTCTGGTAGCAGAATGTACGGCGTATGACTATAAGGTTGGGCTGGAAGAGCGGAAACCCAAAAGTTGGTTGAAGAGTGTAAGCGCTTTTGCCAATACTCGGGGCGGTTCGCTTTTCTTCGGCGTTGATAACAATGGCATTGTCAGAGGCTTGGATGATGTACAGCACGTGTGTGAAACTATCAGCATACACATCCGTGACCGTATGGACCCGCTGCCCGACGTGGAGATGATTCCGTTAGAGGTGGAGGGCGGGAAGATTCTGCAAGTGAAGATTCACGAAGGCAACTATACGCCATACTATTATGTCGGTGACGGTCAGCGTGTCGCCTTTGTGCGTAACGGGGATGAGAGTTTGCCCGCCACGGCGGAGGAGATGGTTCGTCTGGTGCTGAAAGGTTCTAACAGGACGTTTGATTCTTTACGCACGGATTGTAGAACGGATGACTATTCGTTTGCGTTGCTGGCAAGTACTTTCAGGGAACGCACGCAACAAGAATGGGACAAAAAGTATCTGCAATCGTTCGGGCTTGTGACCAAAGATGGATACCTCACGAATGCAGGAATGTTGTTTACGGACTATTGTGAGCTCAGCCAATCGAGACTGTATTGCACCCGATGGGCCGGGCTTGAGAAGGACGACGCACTGAATGATGCCGAGTATAAGGGGAACATTTTGCTGTTGCTGCTTGAAGCAATGAACTTCGTGAAGTCGAGCACGCGGAAAGGATGGGAAAAGTTACCTGACGGCAGAAAGAACAAGCCGGAGTATGCGGAGCGAGCCGTACTGGAAGCGTTGGTGAATCATTTCATCCATCGCGATTACACGGTGATGGGCGGCGAGGTGCATTTGGACATCTACGACGACAGGTTGGTAATTACCTCTCCTGGCGGAATGTACAACGGACAAAAGGTGCAAGACCTTGACATTGAAGAGGTATCATCTGACAGGCGGAACCCGATATTGGCCGACGTGATGGCTCAGTTAGACTATATGGAGAAGCGGGGCAGCGGACTGAAGCGTATCTGCAATGAGACTCGGAGTTTAGAGTCCTATAAGGAAGACCGGAAACCGAAGTTCAAGTCCTCTTCCAGCCACTTTATAACTACCATTTATTCAATGGAGTATGACCCTGCGGTAACCAAGCAGTCATCAAGTGGTAACCAAGTAGAGGGACTAAGTAATGTCCTAAGTAGGGACCAAGTAGGGACTAAGTTGAGATTAAGTAGGGACCAAGTAGAATATTTGCTTACAAGTATGAAACAGGCCTCACCTGCTGCAGAGATTCGGAAATTAATGGGGATGACCAATGCAAGCAAGTTCAAAAAACATTATCTGGATACGCTTTTGGAGATGGGCGTGATTAAGATGACGCAACCCGATTCTCCAAACAGTCCCACACAACGGTATGTGCTCACGGAGGAGGGAAGGAAGCTGCTGGAATGATTCATTGTATCACAGAAAAACCAAAGAGAAAAAAATCCCAAATTCAACTCATTAATGCAACATTCAGGTGCAACGAACAATCTTAGTCTCGTCCGGTCTGCAGAAAAGGAGGAAGAATGTTTCCTCCTTTTTTTCATTGCCGAAACATGCAAGACATTCAGCACTATTTCCGCGCCTTTCAGCATTTCCGCCCTCCTCCGTAATCACTCCTTCACGCACCGTACCGAGTGCCCATAGCACTTGTACTCCAAATAGCTGTAACCGTCATTCTTATAATCGTAAAGAATGCAGCACCAGGCCTGGTCGCGACTGAACGTTTCGGCACACCAGAAAAAAGACTGAAGACCGTAATACTGATGCTGGTTCTCGGTGTAGGCACCAGCAGGCACCGCATCGAAGCCAGAGTTCTCACGCCGGATGGAGAAATAGGGATCCCACATCTGGGAGGGAGCCTTCATCATCTCGCCCGCCAAGCGGTGACCACCCAAGCTGTTGAACAGGAGATCCCAGTCCGCGTTGTTCGGCAACCGCCAACCCTCGGGACAGATGCCGCGCACCGGACCGGACACCGCCTTGCCATGACTCTGATGCGCCGGCAAGTCCATCGCCGCCGCCCAATTGTAGAGAATGCCGTGCCGCGCATCCAACGGCGTGGCGTAATAGGCGGCATACTCGGGCTGCGAGGCGGAGAAATAGGGATTGCTGTACCATCTCTGACCCGTCGGGGAGGTCGTACAGCGCATATTCTCGGCCATCCAGCACTGCGACCCGATCTGCACTGTGCGATAGACATTCCCCTCGTGGTCCTTCGCGATAGGCGCCGACGGGCAGAACGAATAACGCTCCGTCCCCTGCTGCGCCTTCAAGGTGAAAGAGGCACACACTATACAAATCATCAGTAAAAACGTAGAGACGCAAAATCTTGCGTCTCTACAATATAGGTGGGAAGATAATATCATACAGACGTTTAATACTTTGTCAGGGACTCAAACTTGTCGAGATTCTTGAGGGCGATGGCAGTGCCGCGGGCGACGGCGCGGAGGGGATCCTCCACCACGTGCACGGGCAGCTGCGTGATCTTGTTGATACGCTTGTCGAGGCCGCGCAGCAGCGAACCGCCGCCGGCGAGGTAGATACCCGTCTTGAAAATGTCAGCGGAAAGCTCCGGCGGGGTCACGTTCAACGCCTGCATCACCGCATCCTCGATGGCGTTGATGGAGTTGTTGAGCGCGGTGGCCACCTCCTGGTAGTTGATCATGATGCTGCGGGGAATGCCGTGCACCAAGTCACGACCATAGACCTCATAGTCGGCGGGCGGGTTGTCGAGTTGGGTGATGGCCGCGCCCACGTTGATCTTGATCTGCTCGGCCGTCGGGATACCGATGTCGAGGTTATGCTCACGACGCATGAACTCCTTGATGTCGGTGTTGAGCCGGTCGCCGGCCACCTGCACGGACTTCTTGGAGGCAATGCAGCCGAGGGCGATGACGGCCACCTCGCTGGTGCCGCCGCCGATGTCGATGATCATGTTGCCGTTGGAGCCCAGCACGTCAATGCCGCTACCAATGGCCGCCGCCATCGGCTCGTAGATCAGACGCACCTCCTTGGCTCCCGCCTGCTCCGCGGACTCACGGACGGCGCGCTCCTCCACCTCGGTGATACCCGAAGGGATGCAGATCACCATCTTCATGGCCGGGGTGACTAAGGAGTGTTTCGTATTGGTCATCTTGATGAACTCGCGCAACATCAGCTCCGTAGGCTGGAAGTCGGCAATGACGCCGTTGCGCAAAGGACGCACAGTGTATATCTCGCCAGAGGTCTTGCCCTCCATCATCAACGCCTTCTTACCCACGGCCACCACCGATTTGGTGCGCGAGTCGATGGCAATGATGGACGGCTCGTCAACCACAACCTTGTTGTCGTGCAGAATGACGGTGTTGGCGGTGCCCAAGTCTATGGCTATCTCTTTGGTAAACAGTGAAAATAAACCCATTTTATGTCTTCTTTTTACAAACTTGCAAAAATATAAAAATTCTCGTTCTTTTACGAATTGTATGTTTAAAAGTTACAGAATCGTGTCCCCTCCTCCTAAAAACCCAAAATCTTGCGTCCCCACAAAACACCCCATCCCCAATTCCATAACCCTTAACCCTTAAACTTTAACCACTAAACATTAAAACCATTAACCCTTAAACCTTAACCATTAAACCATAACCATTAAACCATAACCCTTAAACCATAACCCTTAAACCTTAAACCTTAAACCTTAAACCTTAAACCTTAAACCTTAACCATTAAAAATGTATCTTTGCCGCCCAAACAGAGATTCTATCGAACGTGTTCATCCTCAAGATTATGAGAATACTGATATTTAGCCTCTTGTACGGCTTACTGACGCTGGGAGGCGGCTCGTGGCCGCAACGATTCCTCCCGAATCACCGCCAACCCGCGGTCGAACAGCCCGCACCCACCCCCGACACGCTAACACTTATGTTCATCGGTGATGTGATGTCGCACGGCCCGCAGGTGGATGCCGCGCGACTGCCGGACGGCACCTACGACTACGCACCGTGCTACCGGTTCCTCGCCCCCTACATCGCCTCCGCCGACCTCTGCATCGCCAATATGGAGGTGCCGCTCGCGGGCGCGCCCTACACCGGCTACCCACAGTTCTCCTGCCCCGACAACATGATGTCACAACTCTTCGAGGCCGGCGTCGATGTCTTCCTCACCGCCAACAACCACACCTGCGACAAGGGGGCAAAGGGCATCCGCCGCACCATCCAGGTCATGGACAGCCTCGGCATCCCGCACACGGGCACCTGGCTCGACAGCACGGATTACCGACAGCGCAACCCGCTGATTATCGACAAGAACGGTTTCCGCATCGCCGTGCTGAACTACACCTACGGCACAAACGGGATTCCAGCTCCCAATCCGTTTATGGTCAACATGTTGGATTCGGTCAACATCTTCAATGACATAGCCACGGCCCGTGCTACCGATGCCGACTATATCATCGTGATGCCGCACTGGGGCATCGAGTATGAACGGCACCAAAACAAGGCACAGGCAGGCTACGCCCGTTACATATATGAGTGCGGCGCGGATATGGTCATCGGCGGACACCCCCACGTGGTGCAGCCCATCACGCTGGAAAACAGAGACGAACAAGGTGTGGCACAACGCGTTACAGCATACTCGTTAGGCAATTTCGTCTCCAACCAACGCAAACGCTACACCGACGGCGGTATCATCGTCAAATGCACGATTGTGCGCGACACCACGGGCACGATTCGCGTCACAGACTACGAATACCTGCCCTACTGGGTCTATAAAGGTGTCTGCCAAGGCAAATACCAATACCACATCCTCCCGGCCAAACACGCGGTGGAGAACTGCGCACAATACAACATCCACGGGGCGGACTCCGTGGCGCTGAACCTCTTCTACAAAGATACTAAGGAGCTGATAGACAGCGTTCCCGAGTCGAAGTTCGACTTTACTTCAACGACTCGATAACGCCTTTCACCTCATCGCCGGCCTCATTGACGGCATCGTTGAAATCCTTCAGAATCAGACGAGCCTTGGCCTGGGCGAAGTAGCCCTTGCATTCGCCTTTCAGCTCGTTCACGTGGGAAGTCTCCTCTCCCGTGAGCTCTTTTTTCTCCACATTGGCGACATACTTCTCGAACTTGGCCTGCGCCTTCTCCAAATCGGATTCGGAATAGCCCTGATACTTCTGCTCCACCGTGGCCGTGAATTTCTCCAACTTCTTGATCTTCGCGGATTTGCTGTTGCATGCCAACAACACGACAACCAACAAAACCAATGCCACCAACGCGGCAATCATGATAATTTTGCTCTTCTTTTCCATAATATGAAATGATTTTGTATTGTTTTAACTTCTAACATTTTACAACTGACACAATAAATCAACCCTACCCTAATGCTTCAATAACCCTTAAACCTTAACCCTTAAACCTTAAACCTTAAACCTTAAACCCCACTAGAATCCCGTCCAGAACATCTCCCAAATCTTGTGCTCCATCTCCTGCCAGGTCTGGCGGGTGGCGCCGGCGAAGTCCGCACTGTACTGGTTGAGCAGCTTCTGGGCCTCCTCTTTCTTGCCGTCATTCAGCAGGCTGACCGCCTTCTTCTCCAACGCGGGCAACTCCTCGAAGGCCTTGTCCTCGTAGCGCATGATGTTGGTCATCATCATATCTTTGGTGCGACCCCAACGGACTTGCGCTAACTTGTTGGCCTTACGGTAATGCCACAGCACGGCGTTCTCGTTGTAACGGTAGTGGCCGCACACCTCGAACCCGGCGGGCATCTTGGTGGCACCGGCATAGATCGGGATGCGCGGACTCTGACCGGGATTCTCCACCGAGAACCAGCACAGACCGCCCACCTCATCGGGCAGCCAGTCGCGACACTGCATGATGAACGAGTAGGAACACCACGACATCGCCACGCCTCTGTAGAACGTGACCGTTCCGGGGTTCAGGAAGTTGTACATCGCGCGTTCGTTGCCGTCCATCCACGGGTTGGCGTTCGGACAAATGATGGTGTCCTTGTAGGGATTACCCTCCTTGTCCTTGCGGTTCACCACCATCTTGAGATTGCCGATCTGGTCGAGCACAGTGCCTTCGTAAGTAGCTCTGAACAAGGCCATCACATCACGGACATCCACCTTCTTCTCGGGTTTCACAGAGAAGGGCAGCGCCTCCGCATTGAGGTCGAGTTTCAACGACGGAGCGAGCTCGTTGAAGATGTACCACTCGCGTTCTTTGTGGTTCTTGCCCTCGGCGTAGGAGGCGTTGAAGGCCTTCCACCAAAGGAAGTCGCCCTTGCCGTCCCAGAGGCCGTACTTCTTGGCCACCTTCTCGATATTGTCGGAACAGAGGAAGTTGTTCTTGTCCTTGCGGTTGAGCTTGCCGATGCGCGGCACATTGCAGCTCACGGCCACCTCGTCGTCGGGCACGCGCTGCGCCACCCACATACCGCCGATTACGTCAGGACCCTCGCCGAGGATCTCCATCTGCCACACCTCGTTCTTGTCGGCGATGGTGATGCACTCGCCACCATCGGCATAGCCGTACTGCTTCACCAGGTCGCCGATGAGCAGGATGGCTTCGCGGGCCGTCGTACAACGTTGCAGGGCAATACGTTGCAGCTCCTCAATCATGAACATGGCGTTCTCGTTCACCAAAGTGTCGGGACCGGAGAAGGTGCTCTCGCCCATAGCCAACTGATGCTCGTTCATGCAGGGGTAGGCGGTGTTCATGTAGGCGTAGGTGTGCTCGGCCTCGGGAATCTCGCCGGCGAGCACGAGATTCTCCATGCTCTTGGCCGTCTCCGTATGCATCGTGCCTTTATAGACTTTGTGCATGGTGCCGGGCTTGTGGTCGGCGGCGGGCTCGATGGTCACCCATGTGCGGTACTTGCTGTCGCACGTATGCGAGGTGATGACGGAGCCGTCGGCGGAAGCCTTCTTGCCGACCATGATAGAGGTGCAGTTCGCACCCACAAGCTCTTCGTTCTGGGCGAAACCTGTTTGCGTAAAACCCCATAAAATCAGGGCAAAAAAGAGGAACAGTTTCTTCATTTCTTAGCTTTTTGATATTGCGGCAAAGATACTATTTTTACCGCACCACCGTCACACTCCCTTTCACCGTCTTCGCTTTCTCCCCGCGGCTTTTGTAGGACACCACCACCGCGTACACCCCGTCGATGGCGTTCGCGCCGTCCCAGCCGAAGGTCTTCTCCTCCGTGCGGAACACCAAACCGCCCCAGCGGTTCCAAATCTCCATCCGGTATTCCTCGATTTCGTCGGGGTAGCTGAACACCGGCAGGAACACCGGGTTCAAGGCATCCGCGCCGGGGGTGAAGGCGTTGGGCAGGTACAGCTCCTGCGCGCAGTGCTCGTACTCCACATCCACCGCGTCCCAGTGGCTGAAGCACCTGTTGCTCACCTCCACGCTGTACGTCCCCGGTCCACGCACCACGTACGTGGGCTGCGTGCTCCCGTCCTGCCAAAGGTAGTCGCAGTACGGCACGCCCGGCGACAGGGTCAGCGTCTTGCCCTCGCACAGCGTCGTGTCCGGACCGAGGTTGACCGTGAAGTCGTTCAGGTAGCCGATGCGGATCGTGTCGCTCGCCCCGAGACAGTGGTCCGTGATCACCACCCAGTAGTCGCCGTCCTCATACACCGTGTAGGTGGTGTTGGTGCTTGCGTCCTGCCAGAAATACTGCGCCGGATGCGACTGCGTGGCGTCCAACAGCAGCGTGGCCAACTCGCACAGGAGGCTGTCGTCGCCGAAATCCACCGCCGACTGCCCGTAGAGGCTCACCTGGAAGCTGTCGCTCTCGGCGCGGCACCCGATGTTGGTGACCGCCACCTGGTACACCCCCGCCGAATCCACCGTGATGGAGGGCGTGGTCGCCCCGTTGCTCCAGAGGTAGGAGAGCGCATCCGGCTGCTCCACCGAGAGGGTCGCGCCGGCGCACACGGTGGTGTCGTGCGCAATGGTGATGAGCGGCGGCGGCACCACGGCCACGAACGTGGTGGTGGTGTCAGGACAGTCGTAATGGAGGACGCACTGCACGTAGAGCGTGTCCAAGGCGGTCAGCAGGAAGGAGTAGACGTCGCCCGGGTGGGAGACGCCATCGACGATCCACTCCACGGGCACGGAGTCGGGGTTGTGCGCCACCTGCAGCGAAAGCGTGTCACCGAGGCAACGATAGACCGTGTCGTAGTTGTGGGGACTGAGCCCGACACAATTGTCAGGGTAATCCATATAGAAACAGCCCGAGGCCCCATGATGATCGTAATAGACCTTGGTGATGTCGGCAACCTCCGGATGGCCGGCGGGTGCCGGCAGCACGTTGTAGCCGAACTCATCCACGTAGGCGGAAAACCCGTTCTCGTTGGTGATGCGGATGATCTCAGGGATGTCCTCGTTGTAGAACGCCATCTGGGTGACGTAGTAGTCCCCGTGGGTCATCGGGAACGAGTCGAAAACCTCCGCCGGCAGCAACTGCCCGTTGAAGTAGGTGGTGTGAAGCCCGTTTTCATGCACGTAGATCTGCACGTCCGCATAAAGGGTGTCGATCTCAAGAGTCTCCGCATCATCATGATGGATCCTACGTTTGATATTGTTACGCGTGAGGGGGTAAACCCAGTCGGTGACCATCCGGTCCGTGGGCTGGGCGGAAATGAAGGCATTGTACGGGAACACTGAAGCACATCCAACCGTATCCGACAAATAGCCATAGTGCGGCTGCCCGGGGAGACTTTCTTTATAGGTAAAGTAATAGGGGCCGTTGCTCTCAAAAAAACGAATAGGGGTAGAGGAACGCAAAAAAGTGTAAGGCACACTCACAAACGAACTGATACTCCCCCAAAGACCCCGGTGCTCTCCTGTAATCATGTTGTATTTCCGAAATTTCTCCTTATAACGATACAAATAGAGGTCACCCACGGATAACAAAAAAAAATTCAGCTGACTTATTGCTGAATCCACCTCTTCCGGGGAAATCACATTGTACATGTATCTTTCGGCACTTCCGTCCCATAGAGAATTAAACCAAAACCTGTGATAGGCTATCCCTTTGTCGAACCTGTTGTTTTTTATTTTTGTGCATAAATAGTCTTTCCCCTGGTATGCGTGAGATTGCACGAAAGGGAAATAGAGCCCCCACTGATAATGTATAGCATAGCCCCTTCCGGTGACTTCTTTCAACGTCCCTCCTGTCATGCTAATCACAGGTTTGCAGTTTGTGTGAAACTTCACCATTGGACCAAACCAGGGTGACGGAGGAGTGAGACAAACACTTTGCCATTTGCTCAACATGACCGAATCCGCAAAAACATTATTCTCATCGTCCGGATATCCAAGTGTAAAATAGACCATCGTGCTGTCTTCCAACGCGGTGACATAATGAAGTTTATAATACGCCCCGAATCCCGCATTTTGCTGAGTGGAACCGTCAGCACCTAAAACGTTAAATCCCCCAGAAAAAAACCACCAGTCCTCCTCCGGCTCGGGGAAACGTCTCCTGACGTGTGCTTCAAGGGGAAGAACGGGGCTCTTTTCAGTTAAACCATCGTTCCCCATCAAAGGGGAAACACAGTCTTGGCATTGATTGTTCCATGTCACCAAATTACCAACTGTATCCGATGTTGCAGTTGTGTTCTGTATGAACAGGAATACGTTGCGTGAAGAACGAACCCTAACCCCACCGAATGAAGTGTCGTAACAATAATAATCATCAAATAGCACCATGGAAATCGGTATCTTTATTCGTGTCAATTGCCCTGAATCAACTTGAAAATCAACATGATAATTATAATATTCGTTTTCGATGTACCCCGTAGTCGTAGTATCGCCCATGACATAAAGCAGAACGGTGTCATATTCGGTCATACCCCACCATGGTCCCAACATGACAAAAAAGTCCCTGCCGGACATGCTTTGGTTCTGGGCATAACCGGCACCGCCCAAAACGAACGAGAAGCAAAAGAGTGCAACGAAATGTCGGATAAAGCGTGACATAATCAGAACAGGATTAACTTTGTTGTCATTCGGTTGCCTGCACAATCGGTTGCCCGAAGCATATAGACGCCATTGGATTTTTTCAATACGTTCTGTTCCCCATTTCTTGTGGTTCCCCGCTGCAATAATTTGCCTGTCATATCATAGAGGGAATACTCTATGTCACCTTCAAACCCCTCACAGACAAACCGATGGCTACCCTCAACAGAAAGACTTATCGAAGGCGAGGCGTTTGTTATTGAATATGGCAACGCCTTGTCTTCAAACTGGCGAGAACAGGCATTGGATCCGTCGTCGCACTCTATGGTAACGGAAACAATATCTGGAGAAACGGAAACAGGATAAGCTGTTGGAGTATAAAATGGATCTATCTCCGCAGCTGACAGCTTTCCACTTCCGTCCGCCTGGAAAAAATAGACATAACCATTGCTGTGCACCACCGAAACAGCACTGGTCGGTTTGCTTACCCAAGTTGATTGGTAGTTCCGATACATGTTCTGCGCCACCGCACCCTGCGCGAAACCCCACAAGACGAAAAAAATTGTGATGTAAAGATTTCTCATAAAACGATGTATTTAAATAACGCTGCAAAGATACAAAAAAAATACGGAACGTATGGAAAACAAGGACGTTTTGGGGTCCCGTGGTCACCGCACCACCGTCACACTCCCCTTCACCGTCTTCGCTTTCTCCCCGCGGCTTTTGTAGGACACCACCACCGCATAGACCCCGTCGATGGCGTTCGCGCCGTCCCAGCCGAAGGTCTTCTCCTCCGTGCGGAACACCAAAGTGCCCCAGCGGTTCCAAATCTCCATTCGGTATTCCTCGATTTCGTCGGGGTAGCTGAACACCGGCAGGAACACCGGGTTCAACGCGTCGGGACCCGGAGTGAAGGCGTTGGGCAGGTACAGCTCCTGAGCGCAGTGCTCGTACTCCACATCCACCGCGTCCCAATGGCTGAAGCACCTGTTGCTCACCTCCACGCTGTACGTCCCCGGGCCCCGCACCAAGTACGTGGGCTGCGTGCTCCCGTCCTGCCAAAGGTAGTCGCAGTACGGCACGCCCGGCGACAGGGTCAGCGTCTTGCCCTCGCACAGCGTCGTGTCCGGACCGAGGTTGACCGTGAAGTCGTTCAGGTAGCCGATGCGGATCGTGTCGCTCGCCCCGAGACAGTGGTCCGTGATCACCACCCAGTAGTCGCCGTCCTCATACACCGTGTAGGTGGTGTTGGTGCTTGCGTCCTGCCAGAAATACTGCGCCGGATGCGACTGCGTGGCGTCCAACAGCAGCGTGGCCAACTCGCACAGGAGGCTGTCGTCGCCGAAATCCACCGCCGACTGCCCGTAGAGGCTCACCTGGAAGCTGTCGCTCTCGGCACGGCACCCGATGTTGGTGACCGCCACCTGGTACACCCCCGCCGAATCCACCGTGATGGAGGGCGTGGTCGCCCCGTTGCTCCAGAGGTAGGAGAGCGCATCCGGCTGCTCTACCGAGAGGGTTGCGCCGGCGCACACGGTGGTGTCGTGCGCAATGGTGATGAGCGGCGGCGGCACCACCGACACGAACGTGGTGGTGGTGTCAGGACAGTCGTAATGGAGGACACACTGCACGTAGAGCGTGTCCAAGGCGGTCAGCAGGAAGGAGTAAACGTCGCCCGGGTGGGAGACGCCATCGACGATCCACTCCACGGGCACGGAGTCGGGGTTGTGCGCCACCTGCAGCGAAAGCGTGTCGCCGAGGCAGCGATAGACCGTGTCGTAGTTGTGTGGGCTGAGCCCGACGCCATTGTCGGGATAGTCCGTATAATAACAGCCTGATGCACCGGCATGATAGTAATAGACTTTGGTAATGTCGTTGACTTCAGGGTGTCCTGCAGGCGCCGGCAGCACGTTGTAGCCGAACTCATCCACGTAGGCGGAAAACCCGTTCTCGTTGGTGATGCGGATGATCTCTGGGATGTCCTCGTTGTAGAACGCCATCTGGGTGACGTAGTAGTCCCCGTGGGTCATCGGGAACGAGTCGAAAACTTCCGCCGGCAGCAACTGCCCGTTGAAATAGGTGGTGTGAAGCCCGTTTTCATGCACGTAGATCTGCACGTCCGCATAAAGGGTGTCGATCTCAAGAGTCTCCGCATCATCATGATGGATCTTGCGTTTGACATTGTTACGCGTGGTGGGATAAACCCAGTCCTTGACCATTAGATCAGTGGGTTGCGCGGAGACGTAGGGGGATGTGGTTATAAAATGTGCAGAGCCGACAGAGTCAGGCATATAGCCGTAAATTGGGTATGCAGGCCCACTCTCTTTGTAGATGAAAAAGAAAGGGCCATTTAGTTGATCATAGAAAATGGGAGAGGAAGAACGTAAAAATGTGTATGGGACATTTACGTAAGTGCTTACACTTCCCCAATATCCCCGATGGCTGCCGGTTATCGGGTTAAAATTCCGAAACATATGGATATGGTTAGAATATAATAGTGGAGTATTCGCAAATGGTGCAAAATCATCACCTGAAACAATCTCATTATACATAAATCTGTCCACACTGTCGCTCCATAACGGGGTGAGAGGGTCGGGGCAATCACGGATTTTCAAATAAGATATACCTTTGTCAAACCGGTCATTCTCCAGTTTCTTGCATAGATAATCGTAACCTTGATGAACCTCTGAATAAGTTAATGGGTGAAAAGAACCCATAAAAGCTACTGGAAAAAAATGACTATCAGTATTACGAATAAAATGTCTCCAGACACCTGTTCCTCTATACCCGGACATGCACACCACAGGTTTGCAGTTCGTTTTCAAAGTCAGAATTTCTCCATCATGAAAAATGTCACTATCCACAAGGAAAACTGTTTCTTCCTTTTGAATTATTACAGAGTCTGTGATTTGCGAATATGGAGGATGCTGTAAATTGAAAGTGAATGTAACCATTGTACTGTCTTCCAATGCCGTGACGTATCGAATGTTACGTAACTCCTCACCTGTCAATTGGCCACCGTTGCCGATGGTGGCGCAGCGGTCAAACCACCATTCTTCAAAAGAATCAGGAAAACGTTCCCGTACTTGATTTGATATAGGAGGTACTGGATTTTTCTCAGAACAAAAAACATTCGTTAAAAGAGGGGATACATAAGGGGATGAATATTGTACTTCAGTATTATCTTCCCAAAAAAGAAAAGTGTTGGGATTAATATACGAAGAATCGAGTATTGTACAAATTTCTTGCATATACAAGAAAACATTATGGGAAGAACGCACCCTGACACCTCGGCGCGACGTACGAATACTCCAATTATTCGATCCACCATGGTCAAATGTTGTCATGGAGACAGGTACTTTCAGTAGAGTTACTTGACCGGGAATTACCTGAAAATCAATATGAAATCCATAATATTCGTTGTCAACTGTACCGAGGGTTGCAGTATCACCTACCAAATAAAGCAGCAGAGTATCTGTCCAAAAGACACCACCCAAAAAGCCATCACCCCAGGCAGAATGGGCAGTAATTACCCAAAAATCCCGTCCCGCCATGCTTGGGTTCTGGGCATCTGCAATATCTTTCAAAACGAAGATAAGACAAATGAGCACAAAATAACGACGAAACATTTGCATTCGAACTACAATAAAATTATTTTTTTCACAATTTGGTTACTTGAACGATCAACAGCTTGAAGCAAATATATGCCCTCTCTTAAATTCAGCAGATTTCTCTCTTTGTTCTGAGTTATTCCCTGTTGTAACAATTTCCCTGCAATGTCATACAAAAAAAATTGTATTTCCCCCTCAAAACCATCACATGTAAACAAACTGTTGTTCTCAATAGTAATATCAGGTGCAGGTTTACTACTGGTCATTGGTTTCTGTGATGACTTGCCTCCAAACTGATGCGAACACGCTTCAGTTTCATAGCACATTTCATAAACTGCGATACTGTCTGTGAAAGCTATGACAGGTATTGGAGTTACAGATCCTTGAACGAATGGAACATGAAGCGTATATGGTTTAATTAAAGGGTTTGCATTCAAGTCAGTATGCCACATAGGCTTGTCACAAGAGGAAAGGGAGATGTCGTACGTTTCGGTCAGAATGGGCAATTTCTTGCCCACACCCGCTATCAGCACAGGACAACAAGGGTTATATTTGTTCAGGGTAAGGTTAAACATTTCAAAATCATTATAGGCAATATTTTCATTTGTCGGATATTCATTGTTTTGGCAATTTCCGCCAGTGAATGTCGCTCCAAGTTGACCGACTTCAGCACCTAAAGATAGTGTAAATGGATCAACCTGTGCCAAAATGTGAATCAAGCCTTCCATACATTTGTTGAGATAGCCTAAGAAGTTTAAACGCTTATTGTACGAATCATAAATCATATCCTTTGCAAAAAGCTTTGTGCTAGGTAATTCATAAAACCGACTTTCCGTTATTGTTGCCGTATTGATATCCCAGAAGTTCTTGATACGGGACAACCAAATGATATCATGGTAAAAAGGAATTACATCGTCTTTGTGCCGCAAATCATAATACAAAATAAGATCATTGTTGTCCAATTGTACATGCAAGACTTTGTTCTCATTGGACATGGAATAAGTTTGGTTGGCAACACAATACTCGGCAACAGTACTTATTACAGAATAGTTAAGAATATCAAACACTTGCACAAAGGGATCCTGAATGCCAGCAGAAACATCTAATGCAAATCCTGTTGCTATAAACTTATCATGGACGGCATCCCAAGACACATCTGTATAATAATCGTTTGGATTTGTGACCATGTCCAGTTCAAATGGATGCAGAGTAGTAGGCGAAACTGCTTCAACTGCCAACAAAATCCTGTTATTCACAAACATGTACACCTCCCCTAAATATCTGTCGAATCCGTCACAACCAGCAGTATATTCTCCAAAAATGCCATTTTGACAATACGGTTTACAATATGAAAGATTAGAAGATATGATTGCGTATAATGGATGCCTGTTATAACCGTTTTTATAATAACCAAACAACACGAAATTCCCATTGGCATCCTCAAAACCGCCATTCATGGAAAAATTGAAACCAGTCTGAGTCATATCAAAATACTTTTCATTTCCCGTCGGAATCATACTTAGCGGATCTATCTCCGTTGCTGACAGATTTCCGCTTCCGTCCGCCTGGAAAAAATAGACATATCCATTGCTGTGAACCACCGAAACGGCACTGGTCGGTTTGCTCACCCAAGTTGATTGGTAGTTCCGATACATGTTCTGCGCCACCGCACCCTGCGCGAGGCACCATAGAACCAAAGCGATTGAGACACATAACTTTTTCATAGCATGATGATTTTTAGATGACGCCGCAAAGATACATTTTTTCTAAAAAAATCGTATCTTTGCCGCCTTTTGTCAGATAAGAATAAAATAAAACCGATAACCCAATGAATAATAAAGTCATTGTTGCCATTTTCAGCATGTTAGCCATCGGAACTACCCTCTTCGCGCAGTCCCCGAACAAACACTACCAGCAGAACAAGACCAAGATGGACCAGCTCCTCAACGCCATCAACAGCATGTACGTCGATTCCGTCGATTTCGACCCGCTCACCGACAAGGCCATCGACGAGATGCTCAAGGAGCTCGACCCACACACCGCCTACATCCCCTCCAAGGACGTGGCCGCCATGACTGAACCGCTCCAAGGCTCCTTTGACGGCATCGGCGTCACCTTCCAACTCATCAAAGACACCATCAACGTGATGGAAGTCATCATCGACGGCCCCTCGGAGAAAGTCGGACTCATGGCCGGCGACAAAATCATCAAAGTCGATGACACCGTGGCCGTGGGCAAAGACATCAGCAACGACTGGGTGCGCAAACACCTGCGCGGCAAGAAGGGCTCCAAGGTGAAAGTCACCGTGGTGCGCGGCCGCAAAAAAGAACCCATCGACTTCGTCATCACCCGCGGCGCCATCCCGATGTACAGCATCAACGTCAGCTTCATGGCCGACTCCCTCACCGGCTACATCAAACTCGAACGCTTCGCCGCCACCTCCACCACAGAACTCAAAAAAGCCATCCGCACCCTGAAAGAACAGGGCATGCAAAACCTCATCCTCGACCTGCGCGGCAACGGCGGCGGCTACCTCAACGTGGCCTTCGAAATCTGCGACCAGTTCATCTCCGGCAAACGCATGATCGTCTATACCGACAACTTCCGGAAGACCGGCGAGAAGTACTTCTCCTCCGAGGACGGACTCTTCGAGCAAGGCAAACTCATTGTCCTCGTCGATGAAAACTCCGCCTCCGCATCCGAAATCACCTCCGGCTGCATCCAAGACTGGGACCGCGGTCTGGTGGTCGGACGCAGAACTTTCGGCAAAGGCTTGGTGCAGAAACCGTTGCGCCTCGTTGACCAATCCGAAGTCCGCCTCACCATCTCCCACTACTACACCCCCACAGGCCGCTGCATCCAGAAACCCTACGACGACGGCCTCGACGCCTACTTCAAAGACCTGCAGACCCGCGCCAACAACGGTGAATACTATACCGCCGAGAACATCAAATTCCCGGATTCCCTCAAGTATAAGACGCCACACGGACGCGTGGTCTATGGCGGCGGCGGCATCATGCCCGACATCTTCATCCCGCTCGACACCACCAAATACTCCAGCCTCTTCAACGAAATCGTGCGCAAGGGCGTCTTCGGCAGCTTCTCCGTCGATTACTTGGAGAACAACCGCGAAACATTGCTCAAACAGTACCCGAAATTCGAAGATTTCCAAAAGAAATACCAGATCTCCGATGCCTTCTATAAGGAATTCATGGATTTCGCCAAAGAAGAGGGCGTGAGCGAGAAGGCCTCCTTCGTCTTCAGCGACTATGCCAACGCCTTCATCAAGGAGAACAAGGAGAAACTAGATTCGCTGTACAAGAGCACAGAAGAGTTTGACCAACAGAGCTTTGACACGATGTTCACGAACTACCTGAACCGCGTCTATGGCGAGATGCAGCACCTGCGCAACGAAGAACACGCCGCCGATTTCATCAAGGAATACCTGCGCTTTGAAATCGCCCGCGGTCTCTATGGCTACGGCGACGCCTACCGCGTCTTCCTCGAAAGCGACGACACCTTCCAACAGGCCGTCGAGATTATGCACAACAAGAAGATCTTCAAAAAATACAAAGTGGATTCAGGAAAGTAAACCGTGATCAAGCAGAAGTCCATAGACAGCGTGATGGCCGCCGTCCGCATTGAAGATGTGGTCGGCGACTTCGTCTCCCTGCGCAAACAGGGCCAGGACTTCGTGGGCATCTGCCCCTTCCACGACGACAAGAACCCGTCGCTGCACGTCAGCCCGCGCCTCGGCATCTACAAATGCTTCGTGTGCGACGCTGCCGGCAACCCCGTCAAGTTCTTGATGGAACACGAGAAGATGTCGTACCCCGAGGCCATCGAATACCTCGCCAAGAAATACGGCATCCCCTTGGAATACGAACGCAACGAGAGCGAAGAAGAACGACAACAGCGCAGCCTGCGTGAAAGCCTGCTGATTGTCAACGAGTTCGCCCTGAAATTCTTCATGGACCAACTCCGCAACACCGAGGAGGGCAAGCTGATGGGCATGTCCTACCTCAAGGAGCGCGGCTTCCAAGACGCCACCATCGACAAATTCCAGCTCGGCTACAGTCCCGACGCGTGGGACAGCTTCACCAAAGCGGCATTAGAGAAAGGCTACAAAGAAGAATACCTCATCGAATTGGGCCTCACCGGCAAGGCCCAGAGCGGCAAGCTGTACGACATCTACCGCGGCCGTGTCATCTTCCCCATCCACAACGATGCCGGCAAAGTCATCGGCTTCGGCGGCCGCGTGCTCAAGAAAGACGGCAAAGACCCGCGAAAGTATGTCAACTCCCGCGAAAACACCATCTACCACAAGAGCGACACGCTCTACGGCATCTATTTTGCCAAGAACGCCATCCACAAGCAGCAGAACGTCTATCTCGTGGAGGGTTACACCGACGTGATCTCCATGCACGAGTCGGGCGTGGAGAACGTGGTGGCCTCCTCCGGCACCTCGCTCACGCAGGGCCAGATCCGCATGATCACCAAGCGCACCCAGAACATCACGGTGCTCTATGACGGCGACATGGCCGGCATCAAAGCCTCCATGCGCGGCATCGACATGCTCCTCGAACAGGGACTCAAGATCCGCGTCTGCCTCCTCCCCGACGGCGAAGACCCCGACTCTTTCGCCAAGAAACACAGAGACAGTGAGTTACAAGAGTACCTGTCGAAGGAGTCCAAAGACTTCCTGCTCTTCAAGGCCGACATCCTGTCGAAAGACGCCGGCAACGACCCCATCAAGCGAGCCTCGATGGTGAACGAGATCCTGAAGTCCATCAGCTGCGTGAAGGACAACATCGAGCGGGCGTTCTACATCAAGGAGTGTGCCAAGCTGTTCGACCTCTCGGAAAACGACCTCAACCTCAACCTGCGCCGTTTCGTGTGGGAGAAGACCAAGGAGCAGAGCCGCACCGCCCAGCAGCAGGCACAACAGCAGGCACAGGCACAAACCGGTGTTCCTACGCCGGACGGTCCGCAACAACAGGATGTGCCCGACCTCATCGAGACCAAAAAGCACGCCGACCTCACCCCGCAGACGGACTTGCTGTACGAAGCGGAGAAAGAGCTGGTGCTGTTGGTGCTGAACTACGGCAACTACCTCATCTACGAGGAAGGCGACGAAAACCGGACCGACGGGCTGCGTGTCGATCAGTACGTCTGCAACGAGATGATGAAGGAGGACATCCGCTTCCACTACCCGCTGTTGGAGAAAATCTTCAACATGTACGCGCAATGGGCCTCCTACATCGGCAACCAGGACCAGATCATCCGCAATTTCACGCTCTCGGACGACCCGCAGGTCAGCGAGTTCGTCATCCGCCACATCCCCGTGGAACCCCGTTTCAGCGAGCACTGGCAGAAGAAGTACGACATCCACACGCACACCACGCGCAACAACCTCCGCATCTTGCAGAACCAGGTGCAGAACATCCTGCTCATGCTGAAACTCCGCATTTTGGAGAACGACGTTGCCGTTATCCAGAAAGTTCTATCCAACAATACGTTAGCAGAAGAAGACGTAGGTCTCGCCCTCCAACAGCTCAACAAAATCAACCAACTGAAGAAAGTGATCTCCCAACGCCTCAACCGCGTCCTCAGCCACTAACCCATAACCCATAACCCTTAACCCTTAACCCTTAAACCTTAAACCTTAAACCTTAAACCCTAAACCATAAACCTTAAACCCTAAACCATAAACCAAATGAAAGAAAAAACCAAAGAACTCATCCAAACCTACGCCTTCATCATCCTGGGCACGTTCATCATGTCCATCGGGTTTGTGGTGTTCATCTCGCCGCTGAAGCTCGCGCCCGGTGGCGTCTATGGTATCGCCATCATCCTGCACCACGTCTTCAACTTCCCCATCGGTCTGTCGGGCATCTGCCTCGACCTGCCGTTGCTGCTCATCGGCACGTTGTGGCTCGGGCCCAAGTTCGGGGCGAAAACGCTGGTGGGGGTCATCACGTTGCCGGCGTTCATCTCCTTGTGGGAGAAGGTTTACGGCTACGCACCGCTGATCGGGCTTCCGGGCGACCCGATGACCCCGGATCCGGCGGCCGCCTTCATCGTCGCCCTCTGTGGCGGCGTCATCATCGGCATCGGGTTAGGATTGATCTTCAGAACCCGCGCCACCTCCGGCGGCACCGACATCATCGCGATGATTATCGGCAAGTACGTGAAACACATACCTTTGGGCACCATCCTCATCTGCGTGGACTCCACCATCGTGCTCATCGCCTTGGTCGCCTTCAAAGACTGGACCGTGCCGTTGTACTCCTGGTTAGTGATCTACGTCACGGGCATCGTGATGGACAAGGTCATCGCCGGCTTCCACGGCAACAAGGCGGTGCTGATCATCTCCGAAAAATACGAGGAAATCCGGCAACGCATCTTCGACGAGCTGGACCGCGGCGGCACCTACCTCAACGGCGAGGGCATGTACAACCACGACGAGAAAAAGATCATCTTCACCTCCATCTCCCGCAAACAGCTGCCCGTGCTCATCCACTTCGTCCACGAAATCGACGACAAAGCCTTCGTGACGATCCTGGATGCCTCCGAGACGTTAGGATACGGTTTCAACTCGTTAAGAGAGAAGGCGTTGAACTAAAATTTCTCTTAGTGTTAAAATTTAAGGGTTAAACCAATTCCATTGGGAGAAAGGTGGGGAGACAGCGATACGGTATGATTATAATTTCGGGCTATCCTGTTTAACCTTGCGTGGCTGTCTATAGTGAGAACCAATGCTGGAATCATCGGGACCAAAGCGACTCCCATGGTTATCCCGGAAATAGCAAATAGAATCGGAAACACCGGAGTGGTTTCCATTCCTGGTGTATTTTCGGAAGGATTAGCCAAGTCATAAAATGCGATAGAAGCCCACACAGTAGAAACCAGAAACCCTGCTCCTGCAAGTCCCCACAGCGGAATTGCCGCTATGTATTCCCTTCTTGCCAGCCTATATTGTGAGAATGCATTTTCGTCCAAAATCAAAGAAAGTTCCTGATTTTCTATATCGTCGGAAAAGCCCTCGTATCGGAGATGACCGGCATGACGCACCATAGTCGGGTGCTGTTGGGCTGACAAGGAGGATATCATCCAAAGAATCAGAAGGCAAAATAAACATATCTTTTTCATAACCTACTCCTTTCCTTTTAATCAATGAAACAATAACTTCAAGGGGACTTCTATATTTTACTTCTTCACGTTGCCGCCGACCTTGGAGCGAAGCCCGTTAAACACCAGGGTAGGGAACGACGCTGCAAAGATATATCTTATCTATTTTAAGATGCAAAAAATCAAAAAGGTTACATTTTTTTTACGGGATACCGTAGAGACGTTGCGCGCAACGTCTCTACAGACCTCGGAAACGCTCGGGATATGCCGCGACGGCACCCGTCATCATCCGAACTTCCTGGATGTTATGCCGTTGTGCATGGGATTTGTGATTCGAAACTTCGCTCTCGGTGTGGATGTTTTTCGCCAAAAATGCACCAGCTTAGGAAGGGGCTGCGGCGTAAACCTTCGTAAATCAACGGTGAGAGCGTGAAGACAGCGATGGTCAGGATCAAGTAGATGGCCAAAGGTGGTAATTGCGTGTGGACTTTGAGCATATATCCGAAGCTGGCAATCACAAAATAATGAACGATGTAGATACCGAAGCTGGAGCGAGTCATATATCCTGCGAACTTGTTAGTACGGTCAAAGCTGGCGTTGAACCAGCCCATCATTGCGAGGCACATCATCCAGCTGTATAGACAGTTGAGCGGGCTGCCGAGATACTCTGGTGTAGTGTTGTTTTCGCCCCAGGTGGTAACGATGAGCGCGATTCCTGAGACTACAGCGCCAGCCATCAGCGGAATCCAAAACCTCTTGACCGTTTCCTGTACTGTGTCTCGCGAGAAAACGTAGTAGCCCATCAAGAACGGGATGAGGTAGAACAACGGCTTGTATAGATTGTAAAGTCCGTCGGCGGATTCAGGACGTGGGTTACGGATAAGAGTCTGTTCGCCGAGCCAGAACAGGATGCCGAGCAGGAAAATCCAGATGATTAAGAAGCTGTTCGTGTTTATGGAGCGATACCCTCCAGCTCCTTTCAATGGGGGAATACTCTCCTCTTTCTGTCCTGTGGTGTTGGATGTAGGGGATATTTTCCGAATAAGCAACAATAATAACGAAAACAGCCACAAATCTTGGATGAACCATAATGGTCCAGTGCCGCTGATCACCCATAGGAAATAAAGGGCGGGCTGCTTTACCGAAGCCAACACATCTTGTCGGGCCATGATGGTGTTGAAATAACCCGTCATCCAGTGAAATACAAACAGTCCTATTGTACTGGGTACCAAAAGTTTGCGTGTGCGCAGCCTGAACCACTCCTTCGCTGTATGCTTCTCTAAGGAATACTTTGCACTGATACCTGCCAACAGGAAAAGCAGTGGCATAAACCATGGATAAAGGATATACATCACCACATCTTGGTACTGTGGGCCATCGCTGAAACCACCTATGCCACCGAACACGTCTTTGTTGTTGTAGAAATAGATGACATGATAAAACAGCACTAATAGTACCGTTACCCAGCGTAAGTTGTCAATCCAAATTTTTCGCATGCTTTAGTTTCTACAAAATCGGCGGCAAAAGTACGAATTTTTCTTTAATTCCGTAAATTTCTTTCAAATTTAGCTGTTAATAAATAAGCAAGTAGTTGTTAATAAATAAATTAGCAATGACTTGCTATTCTCGTATTTTACACCTATCTTTGCGATCGCTTACTTCAGCAAACAATTGGTGAGAAATATGGCAGCGAAAATACAAATTAAAAACGACAGAATCAACAGTTTCGGTGGAATTTTTTTCATCATCGACCAATTTCGTTCATCCGGACTTGCCGCATTGGCTGACAACACACTGGGGGCCAAGGGGATAAACACGAGGTATTCCTATTCCAACGTCATAGAGAATCTCACGTCCGTCTTCGTGAGCGGCGGCGAGGCGCTGGAGGATGTGAACTTCTTCCGGCAGGAGGCTTTCAAGGCAAACCCCGACTACCGCTTCTGCAGTGCTGACACCATAGGGCGCGACTTACGCGGCCTTACGGTGGAGAACACCGAGTTCCAGGCGGCGGAAAGCGGGAAGAGCTACCGGCTCAACATCAACGACAGGCTGAACGGGCTGCTGCTCAAGGCACTGCTGCAACTCGGCGTGGTCAACAAAGAGCAGCCTGTGACTACTAACTACTAATTACTAACTACTAACTACTCAACGTGGTGTCGGCGGATTAAAGGGATAAATCAACCCCCTCCTCCCGCAAGTACTGGTAAATTTTCGAAAACTTCTCTTCCTCCGGCAGGTCCGCATCGACCCAATGGATGTGGAATCCCAAACGCTCCATGCGGCGGAACCACGTCATCTGCCGCTTCGAGAACTGGTGGATGGCCGTGTTGAGCAATGACACCATGTCGCCGTAGTGCAGCTCGCCCGTGAGGTAGAGGGTCACGTACTTGTACTCCAACCCGAAGCGGATGAGCCGCTCGGCCGGAATGCCCTCGTCTAACAGCGCCTTCACCTCCTCGACCATGCCATCCTTCAACCGCGCCTGCAGCCGCCGTGTGATGCGCTCACGGATACGGTCGCGGTCGCCGCGCAGACCGATGATGGCCGACGGCACGGGATCCGACAGTATCTGACTCTCCTCCTGCCACTGAAATCGGTAACCCTGAAGCACCGCGTCGATGTAGAGACCGCTGCCACCGCAAAACACCACGCGCTTGCCACGCTCCTGGATGTCGCGGATGGCTTTGAACGCCTCCTGCTGGTAGCGATAGACATTGTACTCCCTGCCCGGCTCCTCCACGTCGATGAGGTGGTAGGGGATGGAATTCCCCTTGTACTGGTACTCCGACAAATCCTTCCCCGAACCGATGTCCATACGCCGGAACACCTGACGGGAGTCGGCACTCACAATCTCGCCTCCCAACTCGGCCGCGATGCGCACCGCCACGCCGGTCTTGCCCGTGGCAGTCGGACCCAACACAGTGATTATCGGTTCTCTGGTCATCATCTTACAGGTGTTTGTTTGGGAATATCGTAGATGTCCATATTCTTGACCTCCTCACCCTCAATTTCGAACCGCAGCATCGTCAAGCGCGTATGAATGCCGTACAGACCTGCCGCACCAGGATTGATGAACAGCAAGTTGTGGTACTTATCGTACATAATCTTCAGAATGTGGGAGTGCCCGGCCACAAAAATGGTCGGTTTCTCCTCGCGGATGATCTGCAACGCCTTGGGCTGGTAACGCCCAGGGGAACCCACAATGTGCATCAGCGCGACCTTGTGCTTCTCGCAGGTGAAAACCTCATACTCGCCCACTTCGCGGCGAATATCCCAGTCGTCGCAGTTGCCATAGACCGCCCGCACCGTCGGGGCGATGATCCGCAACTCGTCCAAGATGCTGTCGTTCATGATGTCGCCGGCATGCCAGATCTCGTCGCACCCCTTGAAAAAGGAGTAGGCGTCGGGATGCAGGAATCCGTGCGTGTCGGAAAGTACGCCAATCTTCATTCTTTCACAGGATTACGTTGTTTAACCACTTCAAACAAAGCGATGCCGGTGGCCACAGAGACATTCAGCGAACGAATCGTGCCGACCATCGGGATAGTGACCGTGTCGTTGCAGTGCCTGAGGTAGTCCCACGCGATGCCCTCGTACTCGTTGCCCATAATGAGGCAGACGGGTCCGGTGAAATCCTTGTTGTAGTGCGCGTGGTTGGCCTTCTCGGTCACGCCGATGACCTCGATGCCGCTGTCTTTCAGGTACTGAATCACCTCCACAAGGTTGGAGTGCCGGCAGACGGGCACCTTGTGCAACGCGCCGGCGGAGCTTTTCACGGCATCCTCGTTGAGCTGTGCGCCGCCGTTGAGCGGCAGGATGATGGCATCCACCCCCGCGCACTCGGCCGAGCGGGCGATGGCCCCCACGTTGCGCACGTCCGTGACTTTGTCGAGCAGCAGGAGGAACGGCACCCTGCCCTCCTCGAAAATCGTGGGCACGATGTTGTAGATGTCGCAGTATTCGATGGCCGACAGGAACGCGACCACGCCTTGGTGGTTCTGCCGCGTGAGCCGGTTGAGCTTCTCCTGCGGCACATACTGGAACGGGATCTTCCGCTGCCGCACCTCATAGAAGAGCTGCTTGAACAATTCGCCCTGCAAGCCTTTCTGGAACAGGACTTTGTCGATGGTCTTGCCGCTTTCGATGGCCTCCATCACGGGACGCATACCGTAGGTGATTTCGGTGTCGTTTTTCATTTGTGAATGGTGATTAGTGAATAGTGTGAATTGAGGCGTTGTAGAGACGCGGTACGCCACGTCTCTACGGTCGCGGTTGCCGCACATAATGTGGCATCTCCATCGGAATCTCCATGGATAGTTCGATGTAGCCGGCAAACTCGCCGTTCTCGAACCACGGGGACTGGTAAACCAACTTCTTCACGCCGTTCTTCTCAATCGTGTAGGCGTTGAGGTTGTGGTTCTTGAGCATCTCGACCAGCTTCGTGCGGGCCGGCTCGGGATGGCAGTCCAGCAGGTTCTGCCCGACGATGTGCTTGCCGTGACTGAGCACGCGCTCGGCGGTCTCGTTCATTTCCAATATCTTACCGTCTTTGTCGCAAACGGTCACTGAAAAGGGTACATTGTGAAAATATTCCAACATAATACGTGATTTTAATACGCTGCAAAAATAACAAAAATACAGACGAGAATCGCATCTATAGGCGGGGCAGGAATGCCCCTGGCTCCTATTTGTGCGGCAGGAATGCCGCAGCTCCTATTTCACGCACACTCCGTTCCTGGATAGAGCAAAGCGCAGCGCTCGATGATTGTCTTGGCGTAATCAAAGCCGGCTTCGCATACTTTTTTGCTTTTGTTGCCATCGTAGCCCATGACCAAATGCATGGTGTCGTAACCTGCCACAATGGCCGCCAAAAGTTTACGGTCGCGCTTTCCGGCGGCTTCCTTGTATTTTTCGATTGCCGGGCGGCCCTTCCCCTTACGGATGCCTAACACAGCATCCATGGCCACCAAGCAGCCGTTCCACAGGGTGTTTCCCGCCATTTTCACATATTTCCCGTCTGTATAGATGTTCAGCTCAGGATCGTAGTTGGCCTTCTTGATGACCTCTTCTGCATTGGCCACATATCTCTGGGCCTCTTCAATAGGATTTGTCCGTTCCATGATTTTGGGGTTTTAGTTAATAAATTGGCGGGGCAGGAATGCCCCTTGCTCCTATTTGTGCGGCAAGAATGCCGCAGCTCCTATTTGTGCGGCAAGAATGCCGCAGCTCCTAAGACGCGGCAAAAATACACTTTTTTCATTCCATTCGTTCAAAATAGTTAACATATTTTTCTCAAACGTTATTTAACAATTAACTGTTAAAATTAACATACACCATAAACAGGAGAGAATTCCATATCAACCCTCATTTTGGGTTTCCAATTCGGGATAAAGAGCACCGTATCGACAGCAAAAAAACAGGTTTGGAACACTATTGCCCAATCCTAAAAAAAATGTACCTTTGCCGCCGAATAAAATTTTTGTAGTTTTTTCGCGTTTGTCGCGTCAAAGAAGTAAATCGTCATAGAAGTAAATTCGATAAGTTATTCAATAAAACAAACGTTTATGAAGAAAGTATTTCTGTTTATGATGGCCTTGTTCTGCGCGTTGGCCGTGTTCGCGCAGAAGGGCGACCTCAACCTGAGCGACCCCATCAAGGCGGACCCGAATGTGACCATCGGGAAATTGGACAACGGTCTGACCTATTACATCCGTCGGAACACTTACCCGAAAGACCGCGTGGAGTTCCGTCTCGCGGTGAACGCCGGCTCCAACCAGGAGAACGACAACCAGCAGGGCCTGGCGCACTTCACCGAGCACATGGCCTTCAACGGCATCGAGGGCTTCCCGAGCAACAGCGTGGTGGACCACCTGCGCAGCAAGGGCGTGGTGTTCGGCGCTGACCTCAACGCCTACACCAGCTTCGACGAGACCGTCTATATGATTCCGATGCCGACCGACGATCCCGGTAACATCGACCTCGGTCTCAAGATCCTCCGCGGCTGGGCCGCCGGCCTGCTCTACGACAACAAGGAGATTGACGAGGAGCGCGGTGTCATCATCGAGGAATACCGCCTCGGCCTCGGCGCCGACGACCGTATGCGCAAGGAGTACTGGCCGGTCCTCATGAAGGACTCCCGCTACGCCGACCGTATGCCCATCGGTAAACTCGACATCCTGCAAACCTTCGACTACCAAGTCATCAAGGACTTCTATCACGATTGGTACCGTCCGGATCTCCAGGCCGTCATCGTAGTCGGCGACATCAACGTGGCCGAGGTGGAAGCCAAGATCAAGACGATGTTCGGCAACATCCCCGCCAAGCAGAACCCGCGCAAGAAAGAGACCTACGGTATCGGCGCCAACAAGGAGCCGCTCGTGGCCGTCTGCACCGACAAGGAAGCCACCGGCAACTCGGTGATGCTCATCCGCAAGCACAAACACACCGCGATGAAGACCATCGGCGACTTCCGCGACCAACTCTGCATCGACCTCTATAACACCATGCTGGATGCCCGCTTCATGGAGATGACCCAGGATCCGAAATGCCCGTTCTTGGCTGCCGGCGGCGGCTATGGCGAATTCATCGGCAACACCGACGCCTACGCTATGGAAGCCACAGCCAAGGAGAACCGCATCCCCGAAGCCCTCCGCGTGCTGATGCAGGAGGACTACCGCGTGCTGAAATACGGTTTCCTGCAGACTGAACTCGACCGCGCCAAAGAGGAACTCCTGGAAAACTACGACAAAGCTGCCAAGGAGGTTGACAAGACCGAATCCGCCCGCTTCGCCTCCCAGTACATCAACAACTTCCTCCGCCAAGATCCCATCCCGGGCGCCAAACGTGAGAACACCTACGCCAAGAAACTCATCGAAGGCATCTCCCTCGAAGAAATCAACACCCTCGCCAAGAACTGGGTCACGGAAGACAATACGGTGGCCATCGTCACCGCCCCCGACAAGGAAGGCGTCACCGTCCCCACCAAGGAGGAAATCCTCTCCATCTTGAAAGACAAGTCCTTAGCCAATGTTCAACCCTACGTGGACACCTACAAAGATCAGGAAATCCTCGAAAAGGAGACCCTGAAACCCGGCAAAATCACCTCTGTGGAGAAAATCGAGACTGTGGGCGCCGAGAAGTGGACCCTCTCCAACGGCATCACCGTCTATCTGAAGAAAACCGACTATAAGAACGACGAAATCCTCTTCTCCGCCAGCAGCAAGGGCGGCAAGACGCTCTACGGCGCCAAAGACCTCGCTTCCGCCGACTTCGCCGCCGACATTATCGACCGCGGCGGTATCTCCGAATTGGACTACAACTCCCTGATGAAGAAGATGAAAGGCAAAAACGCCGGCGTCTCCCCGGAAATCAACCTCCTGACGGAAGGCTTCAGCGGCTCCTCCTCCCCGAAAGACCTGGAGTTCTTCTTCCAGTACCTCAACGCCTTCTTCACCAACCCGCGCATCGACCCCAACGCTTTCGAATTGGTGATGGACGAGACCCGCGAGGGCATCAAGATGATCACCGCCCAACCGATGTACCAATTCCTGGGCAAGTTGCTGGACGCCGCCTATAACCACGATCCCTACAGGAAGCAGATGTTCACCTTCGACGAAGAGTACCTGAGCCAAGTGAATTTCGATCGCGCCGTGCAAATCTACAAGGAACGTTTCGCCAACCCCGCCGACTTCAACTTCTTCTTCGTGGGCAACTACGACGAGAAACAGATGAAGGAATTCGTGGAACTCTACCTCGGCTCCATGAAGACTGACGTCAAAAAGAAAGAGAACTACAACCTCAGCGTGCTGAAACCGCGTCCGACGGAAGCCTCCTCCCAGACGGTCTATGCCGGTACCGAAGAGCAGGGTTGGATGGGCATGATCATCAGCAACCCCATCGACTGGAGCTACCGTAACTCCATCGTCGCCAGCATGATCGGCGAAGCCCTCGACATCCAGTTCGTGCGCATCGTGCGTGAGAAGATGGGCGATGTCTATTCCCCGATGGTACAGATGGGCGCCAGCAAACTCCCGCGTCCGGAAATGACCCTGATGATCCTCCTGGGCTGCGACCCGGTGAAGACCGACAAACTGGCCGCCGCCAGCCTCAAGATCCTCAACGACTTCAAGAAGAAAGGACCCGACAGCAAGACCATGGGGCTCGTCAAGAAACAGATGCTGAGCACCCGCGCCAAGAACATCCAGACCAACAACTTCTGGTTAAGCTACATCAGCGGCAAGGTCAACCAAGATGAGCCGATTATCGCCCCCTCCGAGTATGACAACATCGTCAACTCCGTCACCAAGAAGGAGATGATCGAGTTCATGAAGAAGTACTTCAAACCCGAAATCTACACCCGCGTTGATATGCATCCGACTACGATGCAGAAATAACGAAATTATAAAGTCCATAAAGAAGGCCTGCGAACATTCTCTCGTAGGCCTTCTTTGTTTTGTGATTTGTGATTTGTGACTTGGGACTTGGGACTTGGGATTTGTGACTTGAGATTTGTAACCAATTAAATGTTTACTAATAGTCATAAGTCTTAAATCAAAAGTCATAAGTCATAAATCATAAGTCATAAGTCATAAGTCTTCCTAGAACAACTGAATGCCGATCTCCCATTTCGGCAAATCACTTGGATAGAGATCCTTTTTCAACAGGTTGGAGATACGGTACTGACCATAGATGGCGAAACGTCTCGTAATACCCACACGCAAGCGCACACCGTAATCAAACCTGTTCATCTTATCAAGCATATATTCGGACTTCTCGTAGGTGAAAAACTCCTTGTCCCTGTTTCCGGAGTACTTATAGCGGCCTCCGGTGTTCCATTCACCGAAAATGCCCGTGTCCAAGTACCAATTCTCCAAAACCGTGCTGCCCAAGAAGAAACGCTGGAACAACTCGAGGTCGAACTTCGTCACTTTAAGGTTGTTTTTCGTTGTATGGATATCCTCCATCGTTGCCGGCAGCATCTCGCCAGGAATCAGGAGCCGATCCACAGCATACCAAGAAGAGCCGAATCCGATACGGAATCCCAGTCCATACACCCGTGCTAGCTTCCAGCTGTTGTCGAAAGCCACGGTCAGCGAACGGGATGCGCCGTTTTTGTCGCGCACGGGGCCCGCTCCCGGAGCTTGCCATTGCGTAGGAATCATGAACGAGGCGTTCAGCACGAAGCTGAATTTGTATTTTTCCAGAATCCCGCGTTTGTAGATATCGTTATCGGGCGTGTCGAAACGGCGGTTGCAGTTGGCTGAACGGGACTCCGCCGCCACCAGACTATCCACCTTGGGCAGCGTCTGCTGACCGTAACGGTGTTTCAGATGCTGACCATCGCTCCAGATTTCCAATGTCTGCCCGTCTTTTAGCCAATATTTGGGGAATTCCAATGATTGTCCTGCGTTTTCCACATCCCTTCCCTCATACAACGTGGATTCACTGTATCGTTCTATCGTGCCGTCGCCATTCACAATCTTGAAGAAAATCTTGGATTCGGGGTCTTTGGAGGTGACATAAATCGACTTTTCATCCTCGTAGAGCGTCAGATTGTCCTTCACTTCGGGCTTCTCGCCAAAGAAATAGCCGGCTTGCGGCACACCGTAGCCGAACGCATAGTCGAAATAGGGATAGTGGTTGCCGGATTTCTCAATCTCGGTTTTCAGCTGCCAGGCGGTGTATTCGGGGTGCAACTGCTTGACGCACGCGGCGAAACCGGCCATCATCGGGGAGGAGAAGGAGGTGCCGGATGCCCTCGTGAAGTTGCCTTTGCTGCCCGCCACCAAGTTATTTTCGCCCAAGGCCACCACGTTGGGCTTCATGCGACCGTCTGCCGTGGGACCGAAGGAACTGAAGTTGGCGATGACATCCAAACTTTTCACGGCACCCACCGACAAGATGCTGTCGGCATCGGCGGGGGTGATGAGCATCTTCCATTCGTTATCGGCACCCTCGTTGCCCATGGAGTTGCACACCAAAATACCCTTGCGGGCGGCGGTGTTTGCGGCCTTAGCCACCATCGAGGTCTTGCCGTCCATGTGCTTGAGCATATAGCGCTGTTTGCCGTAGCCGAGGGAGCTGTTCACGATGTCGGCGCCGTTCTGGTCGGCCCATTCGAGCGCCTGCACCCACCAGACCTCCTCCTTTTTCGGCTCGGAGGCCACCTCAGTGCGGGCCAACAGGAACTGCGCATCGGGAGCCATGCCGAGAAGCTGGTTTCCGTATTTGCCCGCAATGCAGCTCAGCACCATGCGACCGTGCGAGTTGGCTTCATACACGTTTTCATACTTCTTCACGAAGTTCCAGGTCTTGACAATCTGCTGGTTGTCACGCAAATGCTGGAACGCGGGGTGGGTGTCCACATCCGGGAAACCGGCGTCGAATATCGCCACACGCACGCCCTTGCCGCTGATGTTGTGCTGCTGGAACAACTCCCCGTGGTGGATACTGACCTGCTCCGTGGAGAGAGGGACCCTGTCTTCGGTGATTTGCTCTTCGGCAACTTCCATATCGCTGGCAATCAGCTGGATGCCCGCCACAAAGGGAAACTGCCGGATGATGGCGATCTGCTCCTCCGTGGCCATCACGCCGGCCGCGTTGAGCCACCGCGACGTGCCCACCAGCTCCTCACAGGCGGTCTCCACCTGCGCGGCATAGTAGCTGTTCACGGGATAGTTGGTGATGTCATAGAGGTCCGCACCACACTGCGCGTAACGCTCAATGGCCTTCGCATCAAAGTACTGATACGGATCGAACTGCGTGTTCTGCTTGTCCGTGAAGAACACCCAGTAGCTGTTCTGCGCGATTAGCTGACTTGCCAATGCACAGAAGAATAAGGTAATGATTGTTACTTTTTTCATATTGCAAGAAACTTTATTTCAGTTAGCAGTTAGCAATTAGCAGTTAGCAGCTAAATCGCGACTCAACTACTAACTACTAACTACTAACTACTAACTGCTAACTGCTAACTGCTAACTACTAATTACTCACTGCCATGATTTCCTCCATCGTGATTCCCAGCAACCGCATATTCTTCAGAAATTCCGGCACCTCTTCCTCCATGAACGCCTTCTTCCGGATGGCGTGGATTTTCTCGGGGGCGTCTTCGTTGACGAAGTAGCCGATGCCGCGTTTGTTGGTGATGATCTCCTGGTTCTGGAGACGTTCGTAGGAGCGCATGACGGTGTTGGGGTTCACCTCGAAGGCGACGGCCAGCTCGCGCACCGACTTGGCCCGCTCGCCCGGCTTCCACGCGCCCGACAAAATCTGCTCATATACCCAGTTCTCGATCTGCCGGTATATAGTTTGTGTGCTCTTGAAATCCATATTATGCCTCCGTTTCTCTCATTCTCAAAAAACTCATCGCGTAGAAATAGACAATCGACACACTGGGAACCACATACTGTAACCAGTTGTCAGATGTGCCGATGTGATGTTCTGTCTTGATGTAATTGCCGTTGCGGATCTCTGCGGGCAGCGTCATCGCCTCGTTCAGCCAATCCACACCGAACATAATCGCACCCAAAACCAATGAAACGACAAAGCCCGTCAGCATCAGTTTCCAGAACGGACTCTTCTTGAAATAGATGGCCGCGAAGAACATTGCTGAAATACTGGCATAGAGCAACAAAATGTTTTCACCATACGGGAGAATGGACTCCTTGAAAAACAGGCCCAAATTCATGCCAAGCATATCCACCACTTCATGTCTCGCCACACACAGGATGCCATATCCCAACAGTATGCCAATTATAACCGATAATGCGATTCCCAATATGTAATAGACATTGGCCAAAAACATTCCGGCGACCACCTTCTCGCCATTGGTGGCGGGAAGCAACAGGTAATGCATCCGGCTGGACGGTTTATGCAGCTTCGAGAAGAGGCGGCAGGGGTAATAGACGATCAGGAAAAAGGCGGCAAAGAACACCACCCCGACTTGGAAGGGGGACATCAGCATGGAAAACAACGCCACCGCCATCATGACGAGAAAGTTATAGATCACGTCATTTTGCCAGTTTTCGTAAAAATAGGCCTTGATTAATTTGACTATATTATTGATGTTCATAATTTTACGGTTTTATTGGTGAGACGCTTCGGGTTGATTTTCGGATAGGGAATCGGCGTAGGTTTCCAGTTCATCCAGACCATCAAAATGCAACACCTGCGTCGAATCCTTTTCGATTTTCTCGTATGTGATTCGGCCGCTGCGGTAGCCGGTCTGGAAGTCGATGGTGTAGCCGATGACCAGGCCCAACACCAGAACAATGGCGGTGATAATCAATATCTTATTCGTGTATTTTTTCATAATCGTTTGGGTTTAAGGTTATTTGAATAACTCTGTGAACTCTTTCTTGTTTTGGACCGTGGCGTTGAAGAGCAGTTCGAGGTCGAGGGCGGAATCCACGTGGTTGACATTCTCTTTCACCTGATAGATGCCGCGCGGGGTCTCTTCTGAGTAGTACAGCTTGCCTGCCTGAGCCTTTTGGTCATCCACATCGAAGAGCAGCTTGTCGGTGATGACATCGCCGGGGGCATTGAGGATCATGCGCCCGTTGTCGATGATGGAGACCGCGTCGATGAGGCTGTGCAGGTCGCGCACCTGGTGGGTGGAGATCAGCACGGTCTTCTGCTCGTCGGCGTAAGCGGCCATGATCTTGCGGAAGATGCTCTTGGTCGGGATATCGAGGCCGTTGGTGGGCTCGTCCATGATGAGCAGCGGCACGTTGGTGGCCAGCGCGAACGCGATCATCACCTTCTTCTTCTGTCCGTGCGAGAACTTGTCGATGAAGCCGAGCATGTTGTCCATCTCCATCTCCGTCAGGTATTCCACGAACTGTTCGTGGCTGAAGTTGGGGTAGAAGGGTGCGAAGGCTTCCTCGAACTGTTTGATTTTCAGATGAGGGACGTAAATCTCCTCTTGGAGGAAATAGATGTCGCTCAGCTGTTTGGCGGTGCGTTTGTGTGCGGGTTCGCCGTCGATGAGGGCTTCGCCCGCCTGCGGGAACAGCAGACCGGTCATGATTTTCAGCAGGGTGGTTTTGCCGGCGCCGTTGCGGCCGAGCAACCCGTACAGGTGGCCGGGCTCCAGCTGCCAGTTCACCCCGTTGAAGAGCTTGCGGTTCTTGTCGTACCCGAATTCTACATTCTTTAATTGTATCATATCGTTATTTTTAAATTAGTGTATTAGTGAACTAAGACACTGCAAATATAATACACTATGGCGCGAATTGTTCACTTGTTGATAACTTTTTTTCTCGCTATCTATCAAATGGTTACATGTTGATAACTTTTTTCGCTCTCAAAAAAGGGGAAAAATTTCGCAGGAAATCGGGATTTTTTCCGCAAAACGTGTTCGGGAGCCAGACGGCCAATAGAGAATATATTCGCCAATCATTGACCGACCAATTCGCACATTGCCCGATAATCGGGCAATTGACAAATAAACATGATTGCATAAACTACTTGTAATACAAGTACTTAGTAAACATATCGGGCAATATCGGGCAACGCAGACCCAACTAATTCATTAACTTATAGCTGGTTTTAGGCCCTGAATTCTCCTTGACAGCCCTTCCCGTTTCAACCAGCAACGCAAGGTCATTCTTGGCCGTACGGTCCGAGATGTCGCCCTTGAAGAATGACAGATATTCCCCTTTTGTAAATGTCTTCAAGTCACGATGCTCCTTCAGAAAACGCTCTATCCGTTCATTCAGTCGCTTCTCCGCGCTGGTATTATAAATCCTCAAAGTCGTCTTCCCATTGACCGATATCCATTCCGGTAAACGCCTGCCAGCATCGTGCATCGTGCCCGAAATCAGCATCATCCCGCGTCCGGTCTTCTCCATTCCGCCCGACACATAGAACACCTCCGCCATCAGCGGATTCCGCAGCACCGACCCGTGCGGTAGCACCTTGCTCTTACCGGAAACCATCTTTGCGGGCAGTTCCCCCGAATTGGTAATCTCCAGCCTGTCCGCATAGATGAACACTGTCACCTCGTCCGAGATATCCGAATAATCCCTGTGGATCAGCGCATTCGATAAAGCCTCGTCCAGCACGTCAACAGGGTACATGAGGTCGTTGTACCGGCCCGACTTGTCTGCATAGAAATATGCCACTCGCGGCAAGCGATCCTTGAAGTATTCTATCGCCTGTTGCTGCACATCAAAGATATTACCCTCTATGAAATACAGATCGTCGTAGCTGTCAGCCCTCTTCCCTTGGGTCATCACCTGGATGCGAACACGGCATTGCGGCAGCAGACCCTTGGTACTCTTAGCAAACAGTGCCACAGCTCCATTGGTCACTTCCAGCGTCTTCAGCAGCTGCAACTCCGACATTAGGCTCCGCAGACCATCCTCACTCTTAGTCAGGCGCCCCAGCGACAGGCCGTTATTGTACACTTTATCCATCAACGAATCATCCAAATCCTCCTCACTGGCATACAGGTTGTTCACTCTCTCCCAGTCCGAACGCGACACATACGACTCTCTAAGCAATTGAGACAGTCTGTCCGATGACGGCACCGCCACTTCATCCCCATCCTGGGTATAGAAGCGACCCTTATACGAGTACGGTGGCAGGCTCCCCTTCATCACGGTCACCAGCACCACCGGCACACCCTCATACTCCTCCTGCTGCACATAAACCAGCGGCAGGGGCGAAATACCACTCGTTATTTCCGCCTGAAGTGCCTTGTCATAATCTTCTGAAACGCCAGTAGCTTTATGTTCATCATCTATGCCTATGACGATCCAGCCTCCAGTCGCATTCAAGCTGGCACACACCCGCTGGGCCACCGCTTCCAAGGAAGCCTCTGCCAGACAGATGATTGGAGACGGCAGATGTGGCTGCGAGAGCAATGCTCCTATGAAACTACTTTCCATCAATCAAAGCTTTAATACGTTCCACATCCTTGAACTGAGCCTCAACAAAGCGGCTCAAGTCCTCATAATCCTTGAAGGGCTGTGCCCAGTTGCCTACACGGTTCTTTAGTGGCACCACATGATTCTGGATGGCCAGTCGGTAAATCTCCACACACTCAGAATGCACTACAAGATTAGGCTTGCACTCAACGATGGTCTTTCCGTCAACCTCCCTCTTCCTCTCCTTGTAGTTGGGAATGTCTTCCAATTTCTGCCCCATCAGGTTCAGAAACTTATGCGCAAACTCCACACGATAGTCTGCCAGCACAAATCTCGGCATCCCTATCGCAAAAGCCCGGTCAAACTCCTGTGCTGTAATCGAGCGACCGTCCTTCTCCAGTACACCCGTTCCCAACAGAGGACGGATAATGCCGAGGAACACATCACAATCCTCAACGGCATTCTCGCAGTTCACCAAATTCGACAGACGGCTATTAAGGGGTATCGTGCCCTCCTTCGACATACAGACATCATATCCGTACCCATCCAACTGGGCAAAGACACGGCTCAGTTCTGTCTCGAACTCATAAACAGTCGATGACACAAACACCTTGATATGATTCCGTTCTGCACTCATACAGCTATATTAATTCAAGCGCAAACCTTAGATTTGCCGCCGCAAAAATAAACAAAAAAAGGACACATCAAACTTGTTTGATAATGGAAAGAAAAAAGTACAAAATTTATTCCAAACCGAAGGGGATAATCTCAAAAACGCAACCGAGACCCCAAAAAACGTTATGATTCAAGCATCGCATGTTAAAAACAAGAAGAAAAAACGGCCGTTGCTGCAACTCCATCGGCATACAGACATTCGCCGAAATTATCGACAAAGGATACGTTTATATAGATAAAACGGCTTTGGTGTATAAATTGGCCAACAGCGGATTTGCTCGGGAGTCTGGACGCCATCGACACCAATCCGATTCCGTTACTCTACCAAAGCGGCTATCTCACCATCAAGAGTTACAACGCACGTTTCCGAACCTATCAGCTCGGATTCCCGAACGAAGAGGTGGAACGGTAACCGCCTATCTCCGCGCCATGATCCGCACCACCACATACCCGAAACAAAAAACGCATTGCTATTTGGCCAAATCAAGTAAAAATCATACCTTTGCGGCCAAATAACGACATACTATGATAGGGCGTAAATTAGAGCAAGAGCTTCTGCAAGAGGCTGTTGAGAAAGACAGAGCACAGTTTGTTGCGGTGTACGGACGTCGCAGAGTGGGAAAAACGTTCTTGGTGAATGAGTTTTTCCAGAATAAGTATGCCTTCAAGCATACGGCGGTATCGCCTGTGAACGAACAGCTGAAGCCCAAGCGCAACGGCATCGGTGACGTGACCACGAGGGAATCGTCGTGGGTGGTGCCCGGCACGGAGACGGAGCGTGGGATGCAAATAGACCTGGTGATTGACCGCGACGACCGAAAGATTTGCTTGTGCGAGATGAAGTTCACGCAGGGGAAGTTCTCAGTGGGGCGCGACTATGCGGAGAAGGTGCAGGAGCGCATCCGCCGCACGATGGAGTTTACGGGGAACACGAAGCCTGTGATTTCAGTGCTGGTGACCACGTATGGCGTAGAGCGTAACGAGTATTCGGGTCGGTTCCAAAGGGTGGTGACGCTGGAGGAGCTGTTCTGTTGAACATACCATTCTTTCCTGAATTAGCTTGTGGATCAGGAAAGCAGTATTATTTATGTGTTAAAAATAGAATTTTATAATGGTCCATTAAAATGAATAATGTAGGTACTCCGGCCAATCCCCAATGGGAAAGTGAGGAATATCAACAAGAAGTGAAGAACAACAAATCATAATAAACATGTGGCCCACAGACATACTTATAAAGAAATACCCTCTCCCGATGTTGCTATTTTTTCTCATTGGTACATTTGTTGTTGGTCCCGTTGTTGGAATCGCTATTGATAAAGAATGGTTCAGACGAAAGGCGGTAGAGGTGAAATACTGCTACCACTGGGACGGTGACACGATTCAGTCATTTTGTCGTTACAATAAGGGTAATCGGATCAACTGTTTCGAAAAAGCATATTGGATGTTGGCATATTATTATACTCCGGACTCCTTGTTCCCGGACATTTATCGCCCTGTTATTGAGAATTCGGATTTCGGTCAGCTAAGGAGCATTAATAAAGTGGAAGTCTTATGTTATAGTGAAGACTCTTTACTGGCAAAAATTCGATACAACTATCCAACTTCTGGATCTTCTACCGAAACGGTCTGTATTGTCCCCACATTTACTTTGCATGACACACTGCCCACCGGATACGAGGCGGAGAACGAGGGGTACATGAAGGATATCAAGCTGAAGAAACCGAAGTCGTAGTTGATTACACGCACAAATCTTCCTGTTATCCTCAACAAGTTGTCCCCAATTGTCCCTGTTGTCGTCAAAAAATATATCTTAATTGTTGTCCAACCCGAAAAATTCCTATCTTCGCGCCATGAACCGCACCACCACATACCCGCCCCAGACCCCACGTTACGATAACGGGGGTTATCGGTACTTCTTCAACGGGCAGGAGGCTGATAATGAGGTGCTTGGAGAAGGGGCGAGTTTGACCGCGGAATTCTGGCAGTACGACACGAGGCTGGGCCGGAGGTGGAATGTGGACCCTGTGTTCAAGGAGTACGAGAGTCCGTATGCGTGCTTCGCGGGAAACCCGATGCGGTTTGCGGATCCGAAGGGAGATACGGTCATCGTGTATAACAATGATAGGGTTACGAAAAAATACATAAAACGATATTTCAAGGAACATTTTGGAAGTTCGAAAATGTTCTGTTTTTCAAGCAATGGAATGCTTTTAGTAAAACAGAAAGAATTTAATCTGTTTTTTGACAATGCAAACCCTCAACAACAAATGCTATTAAGTGGACTTGTCGAAGCAATATCGACAACGACGAAAGTGCGAGTTTTAATAACTAAAACAAACCCCAATGTATGTTTTAGTAGGCAACCAATTGTTGGTTATGATGACAATGGGAATCCTACATACGGTGAAAAAGAACAATCTTTCATTTACACGCAATATAATGGCGGTGGAGCTACTTCACTTGACCCAAAATTTGGGTATATCATAGGAATCTGCGACAAAGTAGCTAACGAGACACTTTGCTCTTCTGAATTAAACATATTTGGAGTGCCCCACAATGAAGTTTTATATAATATTGAGACGGGAAGTGCCAGTTCCGCTTTCTTTCACGAATTGTTGGATGAGTTCTTGGATTATTACGTAAAGAGAATAATCACTCCTGAATCATTACCGACAGAAGAAGTTCAGTATCAGAATGCCGCTTTAGAGAACAAGAAATTACCTAAAAGAGACGGAAAAGATCATGAAAGATTATAAAAAAATATTATTTGTAGCTGCCGTTATCACGTTGTCTGTTCTCCCAAACTTGAATGCTCAAGACGAGTACATATTAGTTTTCAGAAATGTTGACAAAGCAACTTTTTGGTTGCCTATAAAGATCCCTCATCTCTCTTGTCGGGATTCCATAAATGATGAGTTGAGGTCTCGTATTAGGAATAAAATAGATAGTTGCACAATACGAAAAGACACCCTTACTGTTTATTTTAATCCTGTGGGCCTAACCGTTTATTTAGACACTACTACTGCTCATTTCTATTTTGGACTAAGAGGAATGACAAATTTAAAGCGTAATTTTTCCCTTTCCGTACCATCGTGTTGCACTATGCCATGTGATAGCATCAATACAATTGTGGTTGAGTCTTTTGTTACCCGATACACATTTGCAAAGAGAGGGAAGAGACGATACTTTTATGTTGGAGCGAAAAATATAGATATTGGTCTGGATTATATTAAAAAGCACCAATTCAAAGTGGAATATACTACTATCCGTTCATGATACATAACTCGGATGTTGTCCCAAGTTGTCCCCGTTGTCGTCAAAAAACATTCCGTACAGTCTTTCCAACCCGAAAAAATTCCTATCTTCGCGCCATGATCCGCACCACCACATACCCGCCCCAGACCCCACGTTCCGCCAAGGGGCAATCATGTTGTCCAAGTTGTCCAAGTTGTTTTTCTAAATAAATTGTATCTTTGCGGCGAAAATCCACCGTTATGAAATACCCTATCGGCATACAGACATTCTCGGAAATCATCAATAAAGGATACCTTTATTTTGACAAGACCGCTTTGGTACACAAGCTGGCCAATGACAGCAAATACTACTTCCTCAGCCGTCCCCGCAGGTTTGGCAAAAGTTTGCTGGTCACCACCTTGGAGGCCTACTTCCAAGGGCGGAAGGAGCTCTTCGAAGGGTTGGCCATCAGCAAGCTGGAAACCGAGTGGGAACAGTATCCCGTGCTGCACATCGACCTCAACGCCGCCGACTACAGAAGCGAGGAAGCCCTCATCTCCATCATTGACAGGCATATTCGCCAATTTGAAACTATTTATGGGGAAAATCCCAAAGACATGGCTTTGTCAGATCGTTTTATTGGTGTCATTCAACGCGCATACGAACAAACCGGCCGTCAAGTCGTAATCTTAGTGGACGAATACGACAAGCCGCTGCTGCAGACTATCGGGAACACGGAACTCCAGGACAACTACCGCAAGATTCTGAAGGGTTTCTACGGGGTGGCCAAGACCATGGATGCGTGCATCCGTCTCGCCTTCTTCACCGGGGTGACCAAGTTCTCGAAAGTGAGCGTGTTCAGCGACCTCAACAACCTGGAAGACATCTCGTTGTCAGAGCAGTATGCCGAAATCTGCGGCATCACCGAGCAGGAAATCCGCGACAACATCGATGCACAAGTCGGGGAACTGGCGGCGGCCAACGGCCTGACCAAGGAGGAGTGCTACGGGAGACTGAAAGAACAATACGACGGCTACCACTTCCACCCCAACAGCGCAGGGATGTATAATCCTTTCAGTCTGTTGTCTGCCTTAAAACGCAAGGAGTTCGGCGACCAGTGGTTCCAGTCGGGCACGCCCACGTTCCTGGTAGAGGTCCTGAAACGCAATAATTACGACCTGGAGCAGCTCACCCGCGAGGAGGCCACGGCCGACCTGTTGGGCAGTCTGGACGCTATCGACACCAACCCAACACCGCTACTCTACCAAAGCGGCTATC
>JAEEGI010000776.1_pt1 | contig 85920 bp, 74 predicted proteins | sample 8958751 | NCBI WGS metagenome assembly JAEEGI01 (sample SAMN16246545, study PRJNA631951) | gut metagenome | biome: gut microbiome; feature: rumen; material: KS-attached | host: Bos | place: Iran: Karaj | collected 2018-10 | reverse complement strand
GTTTCGACGGTGTGGAGTAAGATATATTTAGGAGGTCCTTTATGGCAAAGAGAGAAGACATTCATAAAGTTCTGATTATCGGTTCCGGCCCGATTATTATCGGTCAGGCATGCGAATTTGACTATTCCGGAACCCAGGCGTGCAAGGCGCTCAAAAAACTCGGTTACGAAATCGTACTGGTTAACTCAAACCCCGCTACGATTATGACCGACCCTACAACGGCAGATGTTACATATATCGAGCCGCTTAATCTTGAAAGAGTTACACAGATAATCGAAAAGGAACGTCCCGATGCGTTACTTCCCAACTTGGGCGGCCAGTCAGGACTTAACCTCTGCTCCGAACTTTCAGAGGCAGGCGTACTTGATAAGTACAATGTAAAGGTTATCGGTGTTCAGGTAGACGCCATCGAAAAAGGTGAGGACCGTATCGAATTTAAGAACACAATGAATGCACTCGGAATAGAGATGGCCCGTTCACAGGTTGCATATTCCGTAGAAGAAGGACTTGAGATAGCAAAACAGATCGGTTTCCCCGTAGTACTTCGTCCCGCATATACAATGGGCGGCGCAGGCGGCGGACTGGTTTATAACGTAGAAGAGTTTAAGACAGTAATGGCAAGAGGTCTTCAGGCTTCACTCGTAGGACAGGTTCTTGTAGAAGAATCAATCCTTGGCTGGGAAGAACTCGAGCTTGAAGTTGTAAGAGATGCAAAGGGTAACATGATTACCGTATGCTTCATCGAAAACATTGACCCTGTCGGAGTTCATACAGGCGATTCATTCTGCTCGGCTCCCATGCTTACTATTTCCGAAGATTTACAGAAAGTACTTCAGGAACAGGCATACAAGATTGTAGATTCAATCGAGGTTATTGGCGGATGTAACGTTCAGTTCGCTCATGACCCTGTAAGTGACCGTATCGTAGTTATCGAAATCAACCCCAGAACATCACGTTCTTCGGCTCTTGCTTCAAAGGCAACAGGTTTCCCTATCGCACTTGTATCCGCAATGCTTGCATCAGGCCTTACACTCGATGAAATCCCCTGCGGTAAGTACGGTACACTCGACAGATATTATCCCGACGGCGATTATGTAGTAATCAAATTTGCACGTTGGGCATTTGAAAAATTCAAAGGCGTAGAAGACAAGCTCGGTACTCAGATGAGAGCGGTAGGCGAAGTAATGAGTATCGGTAAAACATACAAGGAAGCTTTCCAGAAAGCCATCAGATCTCTTGAAACCGGACGTTACGGTCTCGGCTTTGCAAAGGATTTCAATGAGCTTACAAAGGGCGAACTTCTTGCAAGACTTGTTATCCCCACATCAGAGAGACAGTTCATTATGTATGAGGCATTAAGAAAAGGTGCCACAGTTGATGAACTCTTCGAACTTACCAAGATTAAACGTTACTTCATCGAGCAGATGAAAGAACTCGTAGAGGAAGAGGAAGCACTCCTTCGTATGAAGGGTTCCGTTCCCGATGAAAAGAGTTTAAGACAGGCTAAGAAAGACGGTTTCTCAGATAAGTACTTAAGCCAGATTTTAGGCGTTAAGGAAGACGATATCAGAAACGCAAGAAAGGCTATCGGCGTTACCGAAGCTTGGGAAGGCGTTCATGTATCAGGTACAGAAAACAGCGCTTATTACTACTCGACATACAATGCTCCCGACAAGAGCACTATCAATACAGACAAGCCCAAGGTAATGATTCTTGGCGGCGGTCCCAACAGAATCGGTCAGGGTATCGAATTCGACTACTGCTGCGTACATGCTGCATTTGCTCTTCGTGAGCTCGGATTTGAGACCATCATCGTTAACTGTAACCCCGAGACTGTATCAACAGACTACGATACATCCGACAAGCTCTACTTCGAGCCTCTTACACTGGAAGATGTATTAAGCATATATGAAAAAGAAAAGCCCGTAGGTGTAATCGCTCAGTTCGGCGGACAGACTCCTCTTAACCTTGCAGATTCACTTCAGGCTAATGGCGTAAAGATCCTTGGAACACCTCCCGAAGTAATCGATATGGCTGAAGACAGAGATCTTTTCCGTGCAATGATGAAGAAACTTGAAATTCCCATGCCCGAAGCAGGAATGGCTGTTACGATTGACGATGCAATCGAAATCGCAGAGAAGATCGGTTATCCCGTAATGGTTCGTCCTTCCTTCGTACTCGGCGGACGTGGAATGGAAGTCGTTCACGACAGAGAAAGCCTTAAAGATTATATGGCAGCAGCTGTAGGTGTAACACCTGACAGACCCATCCTTATCGACAGATTCTTAAAGAACGCTATGGAATGCGAAGCAGATGCCATTTCAGACGGCGAGCATGCATTTGTTCCCGCTGTTATGGAGCATATCGAACTTGCAGGTATTCACTCGGGTGACTCCGCATGTATCCTTCCTTCCATGCATATCTCTCCCGAGAATCTTGCTACCATAAAAGAATACACAAAGAAGATTGCGGTTGAAATGAATGTACGCGGTCTTATGAATATGCAGTACGCTATCGAAGACGGAGTTGTATACGTAATCGAAGCTAACCCCAGAGCATCGAGAACCGTTCCCCTTGTATCCAAGGTTTGCGGTATCAACATGGTTAAGCTTGCTACACAAATCGTTACTTCCGAGATTACAGGAAAGCCTTCACCCGTACCTGCACTTAAGGACTGCCACTACGATTATTACGGCGTAAAAGAAGCAGTATTCCCGTTCAATATGTTCCAGGAGGTTGACCCTCTTTTAGGACCTGAAATGAGATCTACCGGTGAAGTTCTCGGTATCGCTCCCGATTTCGGCGAAGCATATTACAAGGCACAGGAAGCTACAAAGAATCCTCTTCCTCTTGAAGGAACGGTTCTTATCTCCGTTAACAAGAACGACAAGAAGGAACTTCCCGAAGTTGCAAAGGCATTCCATGAAATCGGATTTAAGATTCTTGCAACAGGAACCACATATGATTTAATCGTGTCTCTCGGAATTCCCGCAGAGAAGATTAAAAAGATGCAGGAAGGCAGACCCAATATTGTTGATGCAATAACAAACAAAGAAATCCAGCTTATTATCAATACACCTGCTGGCAAGGACAAGATTTTTGACGATTCTTACATCAGAAAGAACGCCATCAAGCACAGAGTTCCTTATATTACCACGATGGCAGCAGCCAAGGCAAGCGCAGCAGGAATTAAGGCCTTAAAAGAGCAGGGACAGATAGGTGTTAAGAGCCTTCAGGATATTCATAAAGGCATCAGTTATAATTAGTCATAACTCTTAACGCTTATTTCGTGCGAATATATTAGACTGCTTTAACGAAGGTATTGCATTTTTTTCGGAAATTTTTTAAAATTATATTCGGAAGGTGCAATAAATTACTGGAGGAGTCGGTATGATTTATACTTATGAATTATCCGTACAGGTTAAAAAGTTTTTAAAAGGCGAAGTAGAAGCTTTCGAAAAGATTTTTGTAATGACCGCTGATGATGTTTATTTCCATGTATCAATGGTTATAAGCGATCCTGAAGAAGCGGAGAGAATGGTCATTAAGATTTATAAAGACATGTATATGCAGTTCGGCAGACTCGACAAAGTCGAGAATGTAATCTCATGGTATAACGAGATTATCTATCATGAGCTTGACAACTGGATTGGCAAGAATTATATGGAACTGCTTGTTACAGAGACAAAGGGTAAATTCGATCACCCTGTCAGCAACAATGACGTTCTTTACGGTGAGAAGCTTTATAACGAATCGGAGACAGCTCTTATTGCTATAGATTATATTTATGAGCTTAATCCTATTCATCAGTTAACATCACTGGCATATTTCTTTGATAAACTGGCTGTAAACGAGATAGCAAATCTGTTACAGGTGGATGATGACAGAATCAACAAGAGAGTTAAGTACATCACTCTTACGATTGAGGACTACTGCAAACAGTATGCAAAGACCCATGAAGTAAGAATTGCGAATGTAGACGCTCACATGATTCTGCTCGCATATGTTCAGCTGTTCAAATCGGTTGAACTTCCCCATCCCAATAAAGTGTACAAGAAGATTATAGAGGCATTACAGTAATGTACAAATACCTGTTATTTGATCTGGACGGTACTTTGACGGATTCTCAAGAAGGCATAACTAAGTCAGTTAGTTATGCCTTAATTAATTTAGGCGTTAAAGACCTTCCTGATGATATAAAGTTACGTTTTATCGGACCGCCCCTAAAAGATTCATTCCAAAAATACTGCGGCTTCGATGAAGAAACAACCCAAAAAGCAATAGCGCTTTACCGCGAACGATATTCGAAGGTCGGCAAATTCGAAAATCGTCCTTATGAGGGAATCCCCGAACTTTTAAAAAAGCTTAAGGATGATGACAGGGTGCTTGTAATCGCATCCAGCAAGCCGACCGGTTTTGTAGAGGATATCTTAAGCAAATTTAAAATAAGAGAATACTTTGACGTAGTAAGCGGTGCCGATATGGCCGGTAAAAAATGCGAAAAAGAAGACGTCATAAAAGAAGCGCTTGATATATTAAATTTGCAAAAAGGAAGCAAAGATGTTGTAATGATAGGCGACAGGAATTATGATATTTATGGCGCCAAGTATTTCGAACTGGATTCGATAGGCGTTAATTACGGCTTTGCTTTTGATAAAAACGAGTTAAAGGATGCGGGCGCCACATATGTGGTTGATACCGTGGAAGAGCTCGATAAATTATTATTTTCATAAAAATTATTTTAGGAGAAATACAATGGGAATATTTGAAGAATTACAGGCAAGAGGACTTCTTGCACAGCTGACCGATGAAGATGAAATCAGAGAACTGGTGAATAACGGAAAAGCAGTTTTCTACATCGGTTTCGATCCTACCGCAGACAGTCTTCACGTAGGTCACTTTATGGCACTCTGCCTTATGAAGAGACTTCAGATGGCAGGGAATAAACCTATCGCGCTTATCGGTGGCGGTACAGGCCATATCGGAGATCCTTCGGGCAAGTCAGATATGAGAAAGATGCTTACCAAGGAAGATATCGATCACAACTGCGAATGCTTTAAAAAGCAGATGAGCAAGTTCATCGATTTTTCCGACGGCAAAGCTTTGATGGTTAATAATGCCGACTGGCTTTTAAATCTTAACTATATCGAACTTTTAAGAGAAGTAGGTGCATGTTTCTCGGTTAACAACATGCTTCGTGCAGAGTGCTACAAGCAGAGAATGGAAAAAGGTCTTACTTTCCTTGAGTTTAACTACATGATAATGCAGAGCTATGATTTCTACATGCTCTTCCAGAAATACGGCTGCAACATGCAGTTCGGCGGTGACGACCAGTGGTCCAACATGCTTGGCGGTACAGAACTTATCAGAAGAAAGCTCGGCAAAGACGCATACGCAATGACTATCCAGTTGCTTCTTAATTCCGAAGGAAAGAAGATGGGCAAAACAGAAAAGGGTGCTGTATGGCTTGATCCCGAGAAGACTTCACCTTACGAATTCTTCCAGTACTGGAGAAACGTAGCTGACTCTGATGTTTTAAAATGTATCAGAATGCTTACATTCCTTCCTCTCGAAGAAATTGACAAGATGGATTCATGGGAAGGTTCACAGCTTAACGAAGCCAAGGAAATCCTCGCATACGAACTTACCAAGATGGTTCACGGCGAGGAAGAAGCAAACAAGGCAAAGGAAGCTTCCAAGGCACTTTTCGCAGGTGGCGGAAATCTTGAAAACATGCCTTCCTGCACACTGACAGATGAAGACTTCAGGGACGGTCAGATTGATTTAATCGGAATTTTGGTTGCAGCAAAGCTTGTTCCCACACGTTCCGAAGGAAGAAGAACCATCGAGCAGGGCGGATGTACGGTTAATGATGAAAAGATAACCGACTTCAAGAAATCTTACACCAAGGAAGAACTTGCCGCAGGCGATTTCATCGTAAAGAAAGGCAAAAAGAACTTCTGCAAGATTACACTTTAATAATTCACACCCGATTGTCACAATTAATGACATTCGGGTGTTTTTATTTATGCTTAGATTGATTTTTGAATATTAAAACAAGTATAATTAAGTGGTCATAAAAGAAACCACGGAGAGTAAACATGGATAACAATAAATATTTAAAAATTCTCGCAAAACAGTATCCCACACCCGAAGAAGCGGCTACGGAGATTATAAATCTCGAAGCTATTCTTTCTCTGCCCAAAGGAACCGAGCATTTCTTAACCGATGTGCATGGGGAATACGAGCAGTTTGAGCATGTTCTTCGAAACGGTTCGGGAACCGTTAAGAGAAAAATAGAGGCTGTTTTGGGCGACAAGAGCACAGCTTATAAAAAGAGACTTGCGACTTTAATATATTATCCCAAGGAAAAACTCGAGCTTATTAAGGCTGAAGGAATCAATACAAACGACTGGTACAAAGAGACCATAATGGACCTCGTGGATGTACTTAAATGTGTATCGAGCAAATATACGAGATCTAAAGTAAGAAAAGCAATCCCTCAAGAATTCAGATACGTAATAGAAGAACTTATTACCGAAAAGCAGGAAATAAACGACAAGGAAAAATATTACAAGAGCATTATAGATACAATTGTAAGAGTCGGAGAGGCTGACAATATTATTATTGCCGTTTCAACCCTGATTCAGAGAATGGTTGTGGATCATCTTCATATTGTCGGAGATATTTTCGACAGAGGTCCCGGCCCTCAAAAGATTCTCGACACACTTTGCTCATATCATTCGGTTGACCTTGTGTGGGGCAACCATGATGTGGTTTGGATGGGTGCTGCGGCAGGACATCCCGCATGTATAGCAAACGTAATCAGAATGTCTGCGCGCTACGGCAATCTTTCGATCATTGAAGATGCATACGGTATCAATCTTTTACCGCTTGCAACCTTTGCGATGGAAACGTACAAGGATACCGACTGTTCAAGATTTAACTTAAAAGAAACCAGCAGCGGTGAATTCGTAAACGCTTCCGAGATTGAAAGCAAGATGTATAAGGCAATTACGGTTATCCAGTTTAAACTTGAAGGAGAAGTTATAAAAAGAAATCCTGATTTTAAAATGGATGATCAGCTTTTACTTGATAAGATTGATTATGCGAAAAAGACGGTTGTTATTAACACAACAGAATACCCTCTGCTTGAGTGCGATTTCCCGACGATTGATAAAAACGACCCTTACAGATTAAGCGATGAAGAGGAGATGATTGTAAAACTTCTCGTCAAAGCTTTTATGCATTCGGAGAGACTTAAGAAGCATATCAAATTCCTTTACAAAAAAGGCGCTATGTACAGAGTCTACAACGGCAATCTTTTATATCACGGCTGCGTTCTTTTAAACGAAGACGGTACTATTGCACATTCCGATATCTGCGGTAAGGATACTTACGGCAAGAGCCTTTATGAATTGCTTGAAGATTATGCGAGAAAAGCTTACTTTTCACCGATAGGTTCTTCGGACAGAATAAAGGGCGGAGATATTTTATGGTACTTATGGTGCGGGCCCAAGTCGCCTTTATACGGCAGAGATAAAATGACTACGTTCGAGAGACTTTTTATCGCCGATAAGGAGACTCACAAAGAAAAGAAGGATGCATATTATTCCTTCATCGAAGAAAGCGCAGAAGTTGCGGATGCAATCCTAAAAGAATTCGGCGCGACAGGCAAATATTCAAGAATCATAAACGGTCATGTTCCCATTGAAATCAAGAACGGCCAGACACCGATTAAAGCCGGCGGAAAAGTTCTTATGATAGACGGCGGTTTCTCCAAGGCTTACCACGAGAAGACCGGAATGGCGGGCTATACACTTGCCATCGACTCACACGGAATGTGGCTCGTACAGCATGAAAAGTTTGAATCCAAAGCGAAAGCCATCGCAGGCGAAACAGACATTCTTTCCGATACTCTCAAAGTCATGGATTTTGACGAGAGAATGTATGTGCGTGATACCGACAACGGCAAGAGATTAATGGAAGAAGTGGCAGACCTCGAAGAACTTCTTAGAGCTTATCAGGACGGAAATCTGACATAAATGACACAAAAACCCCGTCCCCCGGTGTCAAAATATTAACTTTAAATAGACCGCCTTTTATGGTAAAATATCAGAGTAATTAATGTTTTCAGACACCAGCTGAAAGGATTGACGAAATGAAGAATATACTGTGTAAAAACTGTGGCGGAAGTATGATTTTGGACGCATCGGCAACGACTGCTGTATGTAAGTATTGCGGGTCAACTTATGTGTTGAACCATGAAGATACCGATTATTACAAGCAGTTCTATAAAAGGATGCGTTCTTTTTTTACCCTTTCAAAGGATGAGCAGGCTAGACGCCTAAAGGCTGATGAGCTCTGGGAGACTGCGGAGGATAAAAAATTCGAATGTCCGGACGGTAAAGACATAGAGGTCAGATATCTTTATTCGCATAAAGATCCCGCTGCGGATTCATACACTGCAAGAAGAAATATTATTTATCATTTTGAAGAAAAGAATGCGGACTGCGTGGAGAAGTTTAGAAAAGCAATTTCCATGCTTGATTATCCGTCTGCCGATACCAAGAGTTTAAGTGATTTCTTCCCTCATATAAACGGAGGATTTGAACTTGAAGGGGGCGAAAGACTTCTTGTAATCACCAAGGGAGAGGATGAATATCCTTTAAGACTCTTTGGTACGCTTTCCGGAAGACATGTGGCATGGATTATAAGCCGTCTTGAGAACTTATGCTGCGTGCTTGAATATAACGGTCTTGCACATGCGGATTTAAATATCGATTCGATTTATATCAACCCTTATGATCATACCGCATTTCTTTACGGCAACTGGTGGAATGCCGGAAAGCACAATACACACACGAGAGGCATATTCCTTGATGTAGCCGACAATCTTGTGAACTTAAGAAAGATTGCCAAGGAACTGCTCGGATTTAAGGCGGATGAAAAAGTCATTCCCGACGGTGATAATATCCCACAGGCTCTGGCTGATTTTATAAACGGAAGTCCCAAGGTAAACGCTTACGAAGATTTTGCTTACTGGGATGAAATGTTAATAAAGGCCTTCGGTGAAAGAAAGTTTATCAATATGGATACCGAAGACGGTGAGATTTACAAATAACTGACGGAGACATAAATGGGCAGAGGAAGCTACAGGGCTTCGGACTGGGCTAAGCTTAGAAGCAGTATCAGCACATCCGTAAGCGCCGAAGAAATATATGCCAACAGAATAAAGGCTCTTACACCTTTATCGGACATTCATTCAAAGGAAACCGAAGGGTGTAAACAGATTCGTGAATCCAGGGATTCTGAGGATTCACCCGAATCGACACCTGTTATCATAGGCTTTGATGTGACGGCTTCAATGGGATATCTTGCAAAGGAACTTGCGCTTAATTCCATGAACAAAATCATCACAAATCTTTACAAAGAAAAACCGATTTCAAATCCGCATATTTTATGTGCGGCCATAGGTGATTCGAGGGCGGATAAATATCCTCTTCAGGTAACGCAGTTTGAGGCAGATATAAGAATCATTGAACAACTTATAGATTTGTATCTGGAAGGCGGCGGTGGCGGTAACGGCGGAGAAAGCTACAATCTTTTATGGTATTTTGCCGCGAAGCATACAAAGGCCGACTGCTTCGAGAAACGTTCCAAAAAAGGATATCTTTTTACGATAGGCGATGACGCGAGTCTGGGAAACCTTTCGCCTGCGGAAATAAGGAGAATATTTAATGACGATGTTCCGTATGTTTTATCCGATGAGGAGATTTTAAGAAAAGCCGAGAAAAACTACAATGTTTTTCATATCGTGATAGAAAACGAACAGGCCGACGAAGAAAAGATTTTCAGAAAATGGCAGGAATTAATGCCGGGAAAAGTGACGGTCATAAACAAAAAAGATATTTCATTCTTAGCCGATATAATATACGCAATCATATCCGTATCCGAAGGAAAGACCGCCAATGAAGCGTTAAAATCCATGGATCAGGATAAGGCTGAAAAGGCAGCGGAGTCACTGGCATATATCGAAGTGCCTAAGAAACAGTCTTCAATTGTATTTTAAAATATTTAAATAAACGGAGGTTCCAATATGGGAAGGGGCAGTTATCGTGCATCAGACTGGACTAAATTAAAACAGTCGAGAGGTATTACAAGTTCATCAAGCGCAAGTACAATTTTCCAGGTATCAAAAGCAAAGGAACAGTATTTGCCGAAATTCATCAATGTCAGAGAATCAAGAGACTCGGAGGATTCACCGAATTCAACACCTATTATTTTAGGATTTGACGTTACAGGTTCCATGGGTTATCTCGCAGAAGAGATTGCAAAGAATGCTTTAAACGAAACGGTAACTCAGATTTATGCCAAAAATCCTGTTACCAATCCGCATATTATGTGTGCTGCATTTGTAGAGGCAGAAGATCCCGACGGACTTCAGGTAACACAGTTTGAAGCAGACATCAGAGTAGTTGAACAGTTACTTGATTTAAGAGTAGGCTTCGGTGGAAACTGGTACAGCTATGATTCACTGCTTTGGTATTTCGCAGCTAAGCATACTTCAATCGATTCTTTCGAGAAGAGAGGAAAGAAAGGTATTCTGATCGGAATCGGCGATGAAATAGCAGATAATGATGGCAGACATGTGCTTTCAAAGAAAGAGATAAAAGACATGTTTGGCGATAAAGTGGATAAAGAAATCACTCTTGCCAAAGCATATGAAATGGCAAGCGAAAAATATGAAATAATTCATATTATCACGGGTGGCAATCAGAAGAATGCATGGAAAACATGGACGGAACTTCCTTACATGAAGGGCAGAGTAGCTATCCTTGATCCTTCAGATATCGGATGTCTCTCGGAAGTAATTACAACCATTCTTCAGTTGATTAACAAGGGCAACAGAGAAGATATCATCAATCAGTGGCCCGAGAAGATTCGTCCTATCATTAAGGAAGCTGTAAAAGAAATTAAGTTTTAATGAAAGCACACATTGTAATCGGCAAAAATTTCGGAGATGAAGGAAAAGGCCTTGCAACGGACTGCTTCGCGAAACTGGCAACAGAAAACGGTCAGTCAGCGATAGCAGTTCGTTTCAACGGCGGAGCGCAAGCCGGCCACACGGTAGATACACCCTGTGGGCGGTTTGTTTTTCATGAGCTTTCATCCGCATCTTTTAGGAAGGTTGATACCTACTGGGCGAAAGATTTTCTGCCGGATTTGTACAAGCTTGGCGAAGAACTTGACGAATTTAAGGCGTTAACAGGCTTTGCTCCTAAAGTATTCGCATCGCCGTTATGCCGCATTGTTACGATAGATGATGTTCTTGTTAATATGGCTTTGGAAAGTATGAGGGGCAAGGACAGGCACGGCTCCTGCGGTATGGGTATATATGAAGCCGTGGTTCGTTCCGAACAACATCCTTTGTATCTGAAAGATGTTAAAGGCATATCCGCAGAGAAGCTTTTTAATATATTCAAAGAATTAAGAAGCGAATACTATCCTAAAAGATTAGAAGATTTGATTGCAGAAGACTGCGGTTTAAAGGCAGCAGGCGGTAAGGAAAATGAATTCTTTGAACTTCTAAAAGATGAAAATGTTATAAGAAATGCTGCCGAAGGAATCTGTCGAGGAGCGGAACTTGTTGAATTAAAAGAGCATGATTATTTGTCATCGTTTGATGAAATAATATTCGAAGGTGCACAGGGACTTTTGCTTGATACGGACAATACAGAATTTGCACCGCATATAACCGCATCACATACGGGAGCAGGGGCAGCAGTCGATATTTGCAGGGAAACAGGCATTAAAGACATTGAGATTTGCTACATAAGCAGAACCTATGTTACAAGACACGGTGCGGGAGTACTGCCAAAAGAAGAAGAGTGGCCTAAGTATAATCTTAATCTTTCCGATGCCACCAATATCGAAAACCCCTGGCAGGGAATTATAAGATATGCTCCACACGAATCTTTGGACAGATTTTTAGAAGCGGTTATTAAAGATTTGAATTCAATAGATAAAGGATTGATTTCCGATGATGTTTCCGTTAAAAAATCACTCTTTCTAACACATCTGAATGAAACGGATAATAAGATATTATTTTCCGACAATACTGAATTGGATATTGATTCTTTTATGAGAAAATCTGAAATATCGAAAACATTTGATAAATATTATCTGTCTGCTTCGCCATTTTCAGATAGTGTTAATATTTTAAGATAAAAAATCATTTTCAATCTTGAAGATGATTTTTTTGTGGCATTTTGACGAATAATGATATATAATATTATGTAAATTTTTTAAAGACAAAAAATGCCCTTAAAATAAGGCTTTAGAGTCCGGAAAGGAGGGAGATTATGGCAGTAAATAAAAAAGATTTGGTTCAAAACGATTTTATTATTGACTATGGTCGTATCGAGGATATCGGTGCGAACATTGAGCCTGCCGTGCTTTATCAGGATCTTATTAAAAGAATCCGTGATTATCACCCTTCCGAGGATTTTTCATCCATCAGAGCCGCATACGAGCTTGCATACAGTGCGCATGAAGACCAGCTTCGTAAAAACGGTGAACCCTATATCATTCACCCCCTTTATGTTGCAATTATCCTTGCGGATCTTCAGATGGATAAGGAAACAATCATTGCAGGTATTCTGCATGACGTTGTTGAAGATACGGTACTTACCGTAGCCGATATCGAAAGCAAATTCGGTCCCGATGTTGCCAAGCTTGTAGCAGGTGTTACAAAGGTCACCAAAGACTTTAATTATTCTTCGAAGGAAGAAGAACAGGCTGTTAACTTAAGAAACATGTTCCTTGTAATGGCACAGGATATCCGTGTTATTATCATAAAACTCGCGGACAGACTGCACAACATGAGAACACTCGAGCATATGCCTCCTCACAAGCAGTACGAAAAGGCAAAGGAGACAATGGAAATCTATGCTCCTTTCGCACAGAGATTAGGTATCGGTAAATTAAAGGTTGAACTTGAAGATTTATCTTTTAAATATCTTGAGCCCGAAGCTTATCAGGACCTCGTAAATCAGATGGTTTTCTCCAAAGAGGAACGTGAGGAATACATCGCCAATATCGTTATGAAGGTTAAGCGCATCATGGATGAGGCTGACATTCATGCGAAAATCGACGGCCGTGTAAAGCATCTTTTCAGTATTTACAGAAAGATGAAAAACCAGGGCAAGACTCTCGAGCAGATATACGATTTGTTTGCGGTAAGAATCATCGTTGAAGACGAAGACGATCTTTATACCGTACTCGGTTATGTTCATAAAAACTTCAAGCCGATGAACAACCGTTTCAAAGACTATGTTGCAAACCCCAAGGAGAACGGTTACAAATCAATTCATACCACTGTATTTGATACAACCGATGCAAAGGCTCCTTTCGAAATACAGATTCGTACAAGAGAAATGCACAAGGAAGCTGAATACGGTATCGCTTCCCACTGGAAATACAAGGAAGAATCGGACGGTAAAAAGGTTTCTGCCAAAGAGGTTGAAAAGAGCGACTGGCTCCGAAGCCTGACAGAGTGTCTCGAGGAAGAGGATAACGAAAAATTCTTATCCCTCATTCATGACGACCTTGATATTTTATCGGAAAACATTTACTGTTCATCACCCAAAGGACGTACCATCGAACTTCCGAGCGGTTCAACGCCTATTGACTTTGCATATGCGATTCATACCGATGTCGGTAACAAGATGGTCGGCGCAATGGTCAACAATGTTCATGTCGGAAACGATTATGCCTTAAAGAACGGTGATATTGTTGAAATCATTACAAGTAACAACTCAAACGGTCCTTCACGTGACTGGCTTAAAAAGGTTCGTTCCACTCAGGCGAAGAACAAGATTAACCAGTGGTTTAAGAGGCAGCAGAAGGACGAGAATATCGTCAAAGGCCGTGAGAAGATTCAGGAATACTGTAAGCAGAACAATATCGATTTAACTTTAGTTTTAACCGACGAATATAAAAAGAGATTACTCGACAATTATTCATTCAAGGACTGGGATGCACTTCTTGCAGCCATCGGACACGGCGGTATCAAAGAAGGCCAGGCTATTAACAGAATAGTTGCCATGTACGACAAGGATCATCCGAAGGTATTTACCAACGAAGAAGTCCTTGAGTCCATAAGAAACAATCAGTACAAATTTAAAGCCAATCAGAAGAACGGTATCACTGTTAATGGTACCAACGATGTTGAAGTACGTTTCGGCAAATGCTGTAATCCTATTCCGGGCGATGATATCATCGGATTTATCACAAGAGGTCGTGGCGTTACGATCCACAGAAAAGACTGCGTGAATATGAGTCCCGATGTACTCGCAGAAGAAGACAGACAGCGAATCATCGAAGCAGACTGGTTAGCCGAAGCAATTGAAGGCGAACTTGACAATTACCTTGCTGAAATTACCATTTATGCAAACGAACGTACCGGACTTTTATACGATGTCACGAAGATATTCACGGAAAACGATACGATGATTAATATGCTTCATACCAATGTTTCAAAAAAAGGCGTTGCGACCATGCGACTTTCTTTTAGGATCAGAAGCAAGGAAGAGCTTGATAAGATCTGTGCGAAGCTTTCAGGTATTGACGGAGTAATAGAAGTCGAGAGAACAAAATAAAAGGAAAAATAAACAAGTCCCAGATTAAAGTTGGATGCCTCACCCTTGGCATGCTTGGAAACAATACTTACTTTTTACATAAGGATGGCGAATACGACTGCATTATCATAGATCCCGCAAGAGACGGTGAAATGCTTGTGACAAAATTAAGAGAAAAAGGACTGACCATAAAAGCAATCTTTTTAACACATGCGCATTTCGACCATATTCTCGGTGTCGAAGGCATTAAGAAACTCTGCGATGCACCTATATATGGCGGTAAAGACGATGTCGAAGGATTCCTTGATCCCGAGATGAATCAGTCCGTAAAGGTAAATAAGCAGATTAGCATTAAGCTTGATTATGAGCTTTCAGACGGTGACGAAGTTACTGTCGGAGGCATGACATGTAAGGTAATAGCTACACCCGGCCATACACCGGGCGGAGTATGCTTTTATTTTAAAGAAGACAATATTCTTTTCTCCGGAGATACACTTTTCTTTGAGACTTACGGAAGAACGGATTTTGAAAACGGTTCCGCGGCTGATATGCAAAGATCCGTAGAAAGACTTCTTGAACTTCCCGAGGAAACAAAGGTTTATCCCGGACACAATGAGTTTACAACCATAGAGCATGAGCGAAAATACAATCCGCTTTCAGTTAATTATTAAGAGACGAGGAAGATTACATGAGTTTGACCAAAAAGCCCGTTACGGGCATGAAAGATATTTTACCTGAGGAAATGCGAATCAGGGATTACTGTATATCCGTGATTGAAAAGACATACGAATCCTTCGGATTTTCACACATTGAAACTCCCGGCGTGGAACATATCGAAAACCTTTGTTCCAACCAGGGTGGCGAAAATGAAAAACTCATTTTCAAGGTAATGAAAAGAGGCGAGAAGTTAAACTTGGAAGAAGCCAAGAGCGAGAACGATCTTGCAGACTCAGGACTTCGTTATGATTTAACACTTCCTTTATCAAGATTTTATGCGAACAACCAGGCAACACTTCCCGCACCTTTTAAGGCACTTCAGATGGGCAATGTATGGAGAGCCGACAGACCCCAGAAGGGAAGATTTCGTCAGTTTATGCAGTGCGATATCGATATCCTCGGTGAAGAAAGTAACTTAGCCGAAATCGAACTTGTACTTGCAACAACGACTCTTTTAAGCAAACTCGGTTTTTCAAATTTCAAGGTTAAGATTAACGAAAGAAGAATCCTTAAAGCCATGGCAGCATATGCAGGCTTTGATGAAGAAAAGATTGACCTCGTATTCGTTATCCTTGATAAGATGGATAAAATCGGATTTGACGGCGTAAAAGAAGACTTAATCGCAAACGGCTTTGAAGCAGCGACAGTTGAAAAATACATGGCTCTCTTTGATGAAATGGGAAAGAATACCGATGCATCAAGTGTAGCCAATATTGACTTCCTAAAAGAAAAGCTCGGCGATCTTTTGGATGAGAGCGTAACAGAGAACCTAAAAGAAATCTTCGTTTCCGTAAACGCTGCGAAAACAGCAGATTTTAATCTTGCTTTCGACCCCACACTTGTAAGAGGTATGGGATATTATACAGGTACCATCTTTGAAATCGAAATGTCCGAACTTAACTGTGCAGTAGCAGGTGGCGGAAGATATGACAAGATGATCGGTAAATTCACGGGCAACGATACACCTGCCTGCGGTTTCTCAATCGGATTTGAAAGAATCATTACGATTATGCTTGATAAGGGATTTAAGATTCCCGGCGAGAGCAAAAAAATTGCGTTCCTTGTAGAAAAGAACATCAAGGGCGAAAGAATGGGCGAGATTATTAAAGAGGCAGCAGCTCTTCGAAATGAAGGCAAGGTTGTTCTTATCGCCAAAATGAACAAGAACAAAAAGTTCCAGAAGGAGACCCTTGAAAAACAGGGCTTCACGGAATTTAAGAGTTTCTACGCAGAAGAATTAAAGCACTGATATGATTAAAATTTTTGCATACAAACTGGATGAAAATAATGCGGACATCTTACTTGATAAGATGTCCCTTTTGTCATTAAAAGAAAAAGAATATGTATGCAGATATAAGTATGAAAAGGACAGGTTGCGTTCTCTTATCGGAAGGCTTATGCTGTTTTGCTTTGCCGACAGATATAAAGAAGACTGCTTTAAGGAAATTAACTTTATATCAGGTACGGATGAGTTCATAAAAGAAAACATTTCCGACATCACAATTGCCGTCGATGAAAACGGTAAGGGCAGCATAGAAAACAGAGAAGGCTTATTCTTTAATATTTCGCATTCAAAAGATTATGTCGTGCTTGCTTTGTCGGACAAAGAAGTCGGTATAGACATTCAGGAAATAAAACCTTTGAAAGCAAATGTTCCAAAGAGATTTTTCACCGATACTGATAACGAATATATAGACCAAAGCGAAGAGGGTAAAATCGAAAGATTCACTCAAGTCTGGAGTGCAAAGGAAAGCTTTGCGAAGCTGACGGGAAACGGCATCGGAGAGGGCTTTGCCACATTTTATGAGGACTTTGAGAAGATGGTAATAATCGACGCGAAAACATGCGAAGAGAAGGCTAAAATCGCTGAAATTATTATCGACGAAAAATATAAATGTTTCGTATCTTTTTACAAAGGATAAAAAAAGGACAAATTGCACAAAAATACCCCGTCATTTCTACATATCGGTGCATAGACAATGAATACCGCAACATATATAATTAGTCCGTAGGGGAATTGTACGGATGTTTGTAATTATTATTCGTAATGTTCACTATAAATCTTTTATGAGGTGACATGAAATTATGAAGAATAAGGACAAATTGACGGGATTATATTTATTTGATGAATTCATAAATGTAGCGTCCAAACGTCTAATCGAAGCAGACAAGGATGCTTTGTTTGTGCTGATTTCTGCCGATTTTTCCAAGTTTAAGTACATCAACAGGGTTTACAGCTACAGCGCGGGCGACAAGCTTATAAAAGCTTTGGCGGAAGAAATATCCGGCCAGGAGGAATGTGTGGTTGCCTGCAGACCGTATTCGGACCATATCATTGGTCTTTTCGAATACACCAAGACTGACTGGGAAGAAGAAAAAGAAAAGTTAAAGACTCTCGAAGAAGAATTCTGCAAAGCTCATAAAAAAGAGTATTCCAAAACTTCGGTACATCTTAACATCGGTGTTTGTCTGGTCGAAGACAACAACGAACCGATTACTTCCATTATTGACAAGGCCAATATTGCAAGAAGAAGCGTAAAGGGCAATTATTCGGTGCCTTACTGTTTGTATACCCAGAAACTTCAGGTGCTTAAGGAAGCTGAATCAAGACTGATTCCGATATTTGAAAAAGCTCTTGAGAATGATGAGATTCTTGTTTACATGCAGCCCAAAATCAGTGTTAAGAAGGGCGGTATCAGAGGAGCAGAGGCACTTACAAGACTCGTGGATGATGACGGCGAACTGATTCCTCCCGAGATATTTATTCCCGTGCTTGAAAACTCAGGCAAGGTAATCGATCTTGACTGGTATGTAATGAAATATATATTCAAGAAAATCAACGAGTGGCTTGCAGAGGGAAGAAACGTGGTTCCCATCTCGGTTAACCTCTCGAAGCTTCATTTTTATCATGATTCGCTTGTGGAAGATATCATGAGAGAATTTGAAAAATATGATTTCTCACCCGAATATGTTGAATTTGAAGTTACCGAATCGGTATTCTTTGAAGAAGCCGAACTTATCATAGATAAGATTGAGCAGCTTAGAAGTCACGGATTTAAGATTTCGGTAGATGATTTCGGTGCGGGATATTCGTCATTAAACCTTATAGGTATTCTTCCCGTAGATATCATCAAACTTGACAAGGGATTTATCAAAAACTCCCTTAACAATAAAAAGGGTATGGATATCATCAAAGGACTTATTCGTATCTTAAACGAAATCGAAATGGATATTGTCTGCGAAGGCGTTGAGACAAAGGATGAAGAAAAGATTGTATACGAATTCGGCTGCGATGCAATGCAGGGATTCTTGTATGACCGTCCGATTCCAATCGACACATTTGAAGACAAATATATTTTAAGACAGGTTATTTAGGTAGCTTAAAGCAATCCTTTTAATGTGTGGCTAAAAAAGAAGTCGTCATCTGACGGCTTCTTTTATATTATCCCTTATATTTCCGTATATTACATAATCCGCGTACTTGTCTCCGTATTTTTCCTCCTTGGCGAAGAGAATGAGATTGTTGCCTTTATAATGCCCTGTTACATACTGAACCTTGGTACTTTCCAAATCCATTCCCAGAATTATGATTGTATCCGCTTCAGAACAGTGGATGGCAGATTTGGTATAAAGATCGTTGTCTACACGCTCACCCAAGAGTCTTATGTTGGGACGAAGTGCCTTTTTACATTCATCGCATACCGGAATCGAACGGCTCTTTAAAAGATAGTCCACATCAAAAGTCTTGTTGCATTTAGGACAGTAGTTGTCGTAAACGCTTCCCGCAACTTCAACCACATTTTTAATTCCTGCCAGCTTTTCAAGTCCAAAGATGTTAAAAGAAACGACTGCTTCGAGTCTGTCTTCATCCTCAAGAGCCTTTATTATTTCATAGGTTTCATCGGGTGCCGGCAAATAGGAGATTACTTCATTTTTATAAAAGTTGTAAAAGCGTTCCTTTCTTGACGAGTATTCTCCTGCGGATAAAAGCTGCTCGGGACACATTTTATATTTTCTCTCTATCTCATAAAAGATATCGGAGGACCACAGATCCCTTCCGCCGCATTCCACGACCGAACCGAGACCCGTCATAAACACTATTTTATTCGATTGTTTTATGATTTTGCGTACAGTTTCTAACATAACACATTCCCCTAACAATATTTTAAAACTATATAAAAAATTGTCAATCCGGTCATGAAATGCAGATATACTTACATAAAATCCGCTTGTTAAAGGAGGGCAATTTAAATATAATATTATCCATAAGAATTTGGTGAGGATATCGTGGATATATTTTTAAAAATCTTTATATTAGTACTTCTATTATTGTTATCGGCATTTTTTTCTTCCGCCGAAACCGCTTTTAACTGTGCAAATGAAATCAGATTAAAAAGATTGGCGGACGAGGGGAATAAAAGAGCTGCCGCTTCTCTTAAAATTCTTAACAATTATTCCAAACTCATAAGCGGAATACTGATAGGAAACAACATCGTAAACATTGCGGCGTCGGCTTTGACGACGACGCTTGCTCTTTTAAGCGGTTATTCGTGGGCGGTATCTCTGGCCACCGGAGCTCTGACCGTTCTGGTTCTTTTATGCGGAGAAATCATCCCCAAGCAGTGGGCCAAGATAAAAGCGGATAAAATCGTGCTTGTTTATTCATATGTTTTCAGAGTTTATCTCTTTGTATTTACCCCTGTTATTTTCCTTGTTGACAAGACGGCTTTTATTCTGATGAAAATTTTAAGAATAAACACAAAAGACGATGCGCCTTTCATTACCGAAGGAGAATTAAGAACCATTCTTGATACATCACACGAGGACGGAGTCATTGAGGAAAAAGAAAAGGATATGATTATCAATCTATTCGACTTATCCGATTCAAAGGCGAGAGACATTATGATTCCGAGAATCGATATGGTGATGGTAAACGAAAAGGCTTCTTACCGCGAAATCATGAATGTTTTCAGGGAAAACATGTATACGCGTCTGCCGGTTTACAGGGATTCAAAGGAGCATATCATCGGAATACTCAACATGAAGGATTTTCTTTTTGTCAAAAATCCCGAGAGTTTTAAGACGGAAGATTATTTAAGGGAGCCGTACTATACATACGAGAACAAAAAAACTTCGGATCTTTTGACGCAGATGAGGCAGTCTTCGTACAATATCGCCATAGTTTTAAACGAATACGGCGAAGCCGAAGGCATGATTACACTCGAGGATCTTTTAGAGGAGATAGTCGGCGAAATAAGGGACGAATACGATTCCGACGAAGAAGAATTAATCAGAAAAAAATCCGACAAAGAGTATATCGTACAGGGCAATCTTAAGCTTGATGACATAAACGATGCGCTTGACACGGAATTTGAAAGCGAGGATTACGATACCATAGGCGGTCTTATGATTGACTGCCTGGACAGACTGCCCAGGGAAGGTGAGTCGGTTGTACTTGAAAACGGTACCAAGCTTCTGGCTTTGAAAGTAGCCAGAAACAGGATTTTGTCGGTGAAAATATTCCTCCCCGACGAGAAAGACGAAAAAGAGGTGAAAGAGTAGGCCGCTATTTACTTTCGGCCGTTTTTATGGCATAATAATTTATTGTGCGAAATTATCCTATAAATAAGAAAGGTTTTTATGAAATGAAAGGCAGAATAGGAAAGATAATTGCTTTAATTCTCATACTTTGCATAACCGGAGGACTCGGTTATATAGCAGTTTGCGGTGTGGGACCCCAGAAGGCGGGAAGTTACAGAAATATATCTCAGGGTCTTGACCTTGCGGGCGGTTTAAGTATCACATATCAGGTAGTCGGAGAAGAAAATCCTACCGCCGAAGATATGGCCGATACCATCGAGAAGCTTCGAAACAAGGCAGAGACATACTCTACGGAAGCTCAGGTTTACCAGGAAGGCGGTAACAACGACCGTATTACCATCGAAATTCCCGGCGTTACGGATGCATCCGCAATTCTCGAAGAACTCGGAAGACCCGGTTCGTTATATTTCATTTCCCAGACGGACTCGGAAGGCAATATCAACTATTATTACGAGATTTCCGCCGAAGGCAATCTTGTATATATGGATGAGAAATACAACAAATTCTTCTTCGTAAACGACAGCGATGACATGGCTGTGTACTATGACGATACAACAGGCATGGCACTTCTTGACGAAAACGGCAATGCTGTAACTTACGACTTAAACGCTTTCGAAGAACGGAATATTTCATACATCCTTTTAAAGAGCATTGATCAGTTAAAGGCAGACGGCTCCATCATTCTTGACGGTACGGATGTTAAGAGTGCAAAGGCTGCAACCCAGGACAATCAGTCCACAGGCAACAAAGAAAATGTCGTAGCACTTTCTTTAAACGATTCGGGTACTCAGAAATTTGCCGATGCAACCAGAAATGCTTATTCTAAAGGCGAAACAATCGCGATTTACTATGACGGTAACTTTATATCGGTTCCCAGAGTATCCGTAGTAATTACAAACGGTGAAGCAGTTATTACCGGTATGGGAAATCTTACAGAAGCAGACAGACTTGCTTCCAAGATTCGTATCGGTGCCCTTAAACTTTCACTTGAGAAATTAAGAGACAATATCGTAGGTGCACAGCTCGGTTCCGAGGCAGTTTCTACTTCCATCAAGGCGGCTGCAATCGGTCTTGCGCTTGTTGCGATTATCATGATTGCGGTATATTTCATACCCGGTCTTGCATCCGTTCTTGCACTTGCACTTTATACGGTACTTATCGTGTGCGTTCTTTCCGTATTCCACGATGCCATTACGCTTACCCTTCCCGGTATCGCCGGTATCATCCTTTCAATCGGTATGGCGGTTGACGCAAACGTTATCATATTCGCGAGAATCAGAGAAGAGCTTGCCAAAGGCAAGACACTTGAAGATTCCGTAAATGTCGGCTTCAAGAAGGCTTTAAGCGCAATCTTAGACGGTAACATTACCACACTTATCGCAGCATTCGTGCTTATGTTCTTCGGTTCGGGTACCATCAAGGGATTTGCCCAGACACTTGCGATCGGTATCGTGCTTTCAATGTTTACCGCACTTGTAATCACCAGACTTATCCTTCAGGGATTCATGGCACTCGGTATTACAAACTTAAAACTTTACGGTATCGCAAAAGAGAGAAAGAGCATCAACTTCATAAGCAAGGGACATATATTTGTAATCATTTCACTCGTTCTTATCTTAGCAGGCTTTGTATTCATGGTAATCAACGGCGTAAGAAAAGGCAGTGCTTTGAATTATTCACTAGAGTTCGTAGGCGGTACATCAACCAATGTGGAATTAAGCGAAAACCTTTCAATCGATGAAATCGATGCCACAATCACACCCAAGGTTGAGGGTATTACCGGCGATGGAAACGTTCAGATTCAGAAGGTTGAGGGCGGCAACGAAATCATCATTAAGACCAGAAGTCTTGAGGACGCAGAAAGAGATGAACTTGACAATCTTCTTATAAACGAATTCAACGCGGTTGAGGGCTCACTTGAATCCGAGACCATTTCGGCTACGATTTCCGGCGAAATGAAAAAGGAATCAATCATTGCCGTATCAATCGCCGTACTCTTAATGCTTATTTATATCTGGATTCGTTTCTCGGATTTCAGATTTGGTTTATCAAGTATTGCCTGCCTCGTGCATGACGTACTCATCGTGCTTGCATTCTATGCGGTTGCACGTATCAGCGTAGGCTCCACATTCATTGCCTGCATGCTGACGATAGTCGGTTATTCAATCAACGCGACCATCGTTATCTTCGACAGAGTAAGAGAGGAATTAAAAGAAGAGAAACTTCGAATTGAATCTCTTGGATCAAGAAGAAAGAAAAAGAGAAAAGGCGAAGAAGTCAATCCCGAAAATGTGCTTGACGTAAAAGGAATCGTAAACAGCGCAATTACATCTACGCTTTCAAGAAGTATCTTTACTTCATTAACCACATTCGTTATGGTACTTCTTTTGTACATACTGGGTGTTACTTCCATCAGGGAATTTGCACTTCCTCTGATGATCGGTATCCTTTGCGGTACATATTCATCCGTATGCTTAGCCGGAACGCTGTGGGTATTCTTACGAAAAGTATTTGTGCCTAAAGACAACGACGACGAAGACGAATTACCTTAAAAAAACAAGCCTTGCTTACGCGAGGCTTCTTTTTGACATAATGAGAAAACACTTATGAAAAACTGGATTCTTTTAAGAAAAAGCGCCGATTATGCAGGCCTTTCAAAAGAACTGAATATAGACCCCGTTGCAGTCAGAATAATGGTCAACAGAGGCATAACCGAATTGGAAGACATGAAAAGATTTCTTTCATCGGACATTTCGGAGAGTTTTTCATATAAGGGTCTTCCGAATATAGACAAAGCAGTAGCAAAAATAAAAGAGGTCAAAGAAAAAAACTTAAAGACTCTGATAGTCGGAGATTACGATGCCGACGGAGTATGCTCAAGCGTCATCCTTATGAAAGGTCTTAAGCTCTTCGGACTTGACTGCGATTACGTAATTCCAAACCGTATATCGGACGGATACGGCATCAATGAGAACATCGTAAAAAATGCGCATTTAGCCGGTGTAGGATTTATCATTACATGCGATAACGGAATATCAGCGAGAGACTCCATAGACCTTGCTGTGGAACTCGGAATGGAAGTTGTTGTAACAGATCATCATACGGTTACAGAAAGCGAAGTTCCGACCAAAGTGGATGCAATAGTAAATCCTAAACTATGCACCAATGAATATCCTTTCCCGGATATATGTGGCGCACAGGTGGCTTTTAAGGTTCTCTCGGCGCTTTTTGATAACGATACGAAATTTGATACCATAAAAGAAGAACTTCTCGAATTTGCAGCCATAGCGTGCGTTACGGATGTAATGCCTTTAACAAATGAGAACAGAAACCTGGTCAAGTGGGTTTTGCCGAGACTTAAATGTGCATTAAATCCCGGCTTAAATAAATTAGTTGAGAAATGTGAATTAAGTGCCAAGGAAAGACTTGTAGCAACAGACATAGGCTTTAGAATCGGGCCCTGCATTAATGCCTCGGGCAGAATAGAAGTGGCCGATACAAGCGTAAATCTTTTCTTAAGCGACGATTCTTCAAAGAGAGAAGAATTATCCGACAAGCTCCTTTCGTTAAATGCAGAAAGAAAAGAGCTTACCGAAAAATGTGTTAATGACGGTGTCGGCAAAATAAAAGAAATGTATGCCGACGGCGAAATCCCTGATGTAATTGTACTTTACCTGCCCGAATGCCACGTATCCATCTGCGGACTGGTGGCAGGAAGAATAAGAGAAAATTATTATCATCCTGCGATTGTTTTCACTGATTCAAACGAAGGAATTACAGGGTCCGGCCGTTCAATCGACGAATACAATATGATTGAAGGCATTCAGAAATGCGCTGATATCTTAAGTAAATTCGGCGGTCACAAAGCAGCCTGCGGATTATCTCTTAAAAAAGAAAATCTCGGGGAACTGATTGAAAGATTAAACAGGGATTCATCGTTAACCAAAGATGATTTAACCGAAAAACTTTATATTGATGCAGACATGCCTTTCGGATATGTAACCGAAAATCTGATAGACGATTTGTTTAAATTAGAGCCCTTCGGAGTCGGAAATACAACGCCCGTTTTTGCACTCAGAGATTTACAGCTTTTAAAGGGCAGAAGAGTCGGAGAAAACCACATTTTCCTTACTGTCAAAGACGAGTATGGAAATGTAAAAGAGCTTAAACTCTGGCGAAAGGCCGATGAGTTTGAAGAGTTTCTTTTAGGAGCAAAGGGTGAGGGAATACTTGAAAAACTCTACGATTACAAGGGCGTAAGCCTTGTAGGAGAAAACATTCGCCTTACGGTTTCGTATTATCCCGGCATCAATGTTTATAAAGACAGACGAAGCATTGATTTTACGGTTAAAGACTATAAGTTTACATGATTCGGAGTGTGAAATGATACTTTGCGTATCTCTTAATCCCGCAGTGGATAAGATGCTCAAATTAAATTCAATAAATATAGGCAAGGTAAACCGCGCGAGTTTAGAGAGCGTGCATGCAGGCGGAAAAGCCGTAAATGTGGCGTTTGATTTGCGCCTCCAGGGTGAGGATGCATTCGTGACAGGCTTCGCGGGCGGAAAGTGCGGCAGGATAATAATCGAGGAATTAAATCAGCGTAAGATGCCTAACCGCTTTATAATGCTTGCCTCCGAAACGAGAACCAATATGAATTACATCGATTCATACGGAAACGTGACGGAGATTCTCGAGGGCGGTCATTTGGTTGATGCAAGAAGCGAAGAAGAGTTTTTGCATCTTTACATGAACCTCGTAAAAAAGGCCGACATGGTAGTCTTATCGGGAAGCCTTCCGATAGGCTTAGGCGAAGGCTTTTATGCGACGCTTACTGACATAGCAAACAGAGAGGGCGTGCCTGCGTGTCTGGATACATCAGGTCCTGCACTAATAAATGCAATATCGCATGCGCCTTTCCTAATTAAGCCTAACTTAAGCGAATTTGAAAATCTGACAAATCACAAATATGATGTGACGGCTTTAGATGAAGGCTTTAACGCATTTTTTGAAAGTACTTCGTTTAAGAAAGTAATGCTTCCGGATTTAATAGATTTGCATAAGACCGGTATTGCGATTATATGTGTCACATTGGGAAAACGCGGACTTCTTTTATTCGCAAAGAATGAAATCATAGTATGTGATGCACCCGACGTCGAGGTAGTAAATACCGTAGGAAGCGGTGACTGCGTAATGGCGGCACTTATTCATTCGCTTATGAAAAACTGTCCGTTGCTTGAATGTGCGATATATGCATCAGCGGTATCAAGCGCACACGTAAACACATTAAATGTCGGAGACGTTGATCCTGAACTGGTAGCGAAGCTTACCAAGAAAGTTAAATTTGCATCGTATAAACCGGAATGATAGTTTGGAGGTCCATTTGTACGCTGAAGTAATAGTGGATATTTCCCACGAAAAACTCGACAGACCATTTACATACAGAATCCCCGAATCGCTTGAAGCCGTAATCGAGGAAGGAAGTCTCGTAGACATTCCTTTCGGCCGCGGAAACAAAGTCATAAGCGGCTACGTAATAAGAATCAAGGATAAAAGCGATTACGATTCGGATAAAATAAAAGATATTATCGGAATAAAAAAAGGCAGCGTTAAGGCTGATGAGATACTGATTAAGCTTGCTTCTTTTATAAGAAAGACCTACGGCTCGACTCAGATAAATGCCTTAAAAACTGTTATGCCCGTTAAGAAGACGGTTAAAAGAGAAGTTCGTAAAAGAGTCATCGCCCTGATGGATAAGGACAGACTCGAATACTTTGCGAATGAAGCTGCAAAAAAGCACAGGAATGCGCAGGAGCGTCTTTTACGGGAACTCATAAAATATCCCGATATGTCTTATTCGTTCATCACGGGCAAAATGAATGTTTCCGCGCAGACGATTAATGCACTCGTAAAATATGACTGCATAAAAATCGAAGAGGAAACGGTATACAGAAACCCCGTAAAAATCGTAAATCCCGAAGATGTTTCACTTTCTTTGTCCGATGAACAGCAAAAAATAGTAGATGATGTCAATAATGATTTAGCAAATAACGAAAGAAACACATATTTAATACACGGTATTACAGGCTCGGGTAAGACCGAAGTTTACATGCGTCTAATCGAAGACAGGTTAAACGAGGGAAAACAGGCGATTCTTTTAATCCCCGAGATAGCGTTAACCTATCAGAATCTGATGAGATTTTATGCAAGATTCGGCGACAGGGTAAGCGTCATACATTCGAAGATGACTGCGGGTGAGCGGTACGACCAGTACCTTAAGGTCAAAGAGGGCAAGGTCGATATTATGATTGGACCGAGATCCGCACTTTTCACACCCTTTGAAAACTTAGGAATCGTGGTAATCGACGAAGAGCATGAAAGCTCCTACAAGGCCGACAATATGCCAAAATACCACGCAAGAGAGGTTGCGGCCAAACTTTGCGAATTGACGAATTCCGTACTTATACTCGGTTCTGCGACACCTTCGCTTGAGAGTTATTATAAAGCCAAGAACGGCGAATACAAATTATACAGATTAAACAACCGCCTGACCGGAAATACTCTTCCAAACGTATACGTGGAAGATATGAGAGCGGAACTTAAGGACGGCAACAAATCGGTATTTTCAAGGCGCCTTAAAAAGCTCATAAAAGAAAGATTAGACAAACACGAGCAGATAATGCTTTTCCTAAACAGAAGAGGAATCTCCGGATTTGTTTCCTGCAGGGAATGCGGAGAAGTTGTTAAATGTCCGCACTGCGACGTGTCGCTTTCATATCACAGGGACGGCACTCTTAAATGCCATTACTGCGGATATGAAACACCTTTTACGAATATATGTTCAAAATGCGGTGCTGACAAGGTAAGAGGCTTTAAGGCCGGCACACAGATGATAGAGGATTTCGTAAGAAAAGAATTCCCTCATGCGCTTACCTTACGTATGGATGCCGATTCGACCAAAAAAGAAGAGGATTACGAATCGATTTTATCAAGGTTTTCCAACAGGGAAGCAGATATCTTAATCGGTACCCAGATGATTGTAAAAGGACATGATTTTAAGGGTGTAACCCTCGTAGGTATTTTAGCCGCAGACATGGCTTTAAATGCAGAGGATTACAGAGCAGGCGAGAGAGCGTTTGAACAGCTCGTACAGGCAGGCGGCAGAGCAGGAAGAGGCGAGAATGCGGGCGAAGTTGTAATTCAGACCTATCAGCCCGAGCACTATGCTGTAATACATGCCGCAAAACAGGACTATGATGCCTTTTATGAGGAAGAAATAGCATACAGAAGAGAACTTATGTATCCGCCTGTGGGCAATCTTTTAGGAATTCAGATTACGGGCGAAGAAGAAAAGAGAGTCGTCAAACTTTCGAAGGTTATAGCCGATATGATTGACAAGCTTCCGTTCAGGGAAGAAATCGGCAAAATCGGACCTGCGAATGCGACGCTTTCGAAAAAATGCGATATATACAGAAGAGTTATATATATTAAAAGTTTAAACTACGAAAACCTTATTTCGGTTAAGGATTATATCGAAACCGAAACCGAAAAATTCAATTTAACAAAAGAAACGGTAATGTTTGATTTTAACCCTATGAACGGGTTTTAATTAGGAGGAAAAAATGGCTTTAAGAATTATTCGCGAAATGGGAGAGGATTGTTTAAGATGCGTGTGCAAGGAGGTGACGGAGATTACTCCGAGAATCCTTGAGCTAATCGATGATCTTAAGGATACAATGTATGATGCGGACGGTGTAGGACTTGCCGCACCTCAGGTTGGTGTGAGAAAAAGAATAGCCGTAGTCGATGTAGGCGAAGGTCCCGTTGTTTTAATCAATCCCGAAGTAGTTTATACCGAAGGCGAGCAGACAGGCAACGAAGGATGCCTCTCGGTTCCCGGAAAATGCGGACAGGTTACAAGGCCCATGAAAGTAAGGGTAAAAACCAGAAATCTTGATTTCGAATGGGAAGAGATTGAAGGCGAAGAACTTTTCGCAAGAGCCATGCTTCATGAAATGGATCACCTCGACGGCATTCTTTATGTGGATAAAGTTGAGGGCGAATTAATGGATGTGGAAGATCCTGAAGAAGAATAAAAGGAATAATTTATGAAAATAGTTTTTATGGGTACACCGGATTTTGCGGTGCTTGCGCTTAGAAAATTACATGAAGCGGGACACGAAATCGTACTTGTCGTAACACAGCCCGACAAGCCCAAGGGAAGAAGCAAACTATATCTTCCGTCTCCCGTAAAAGAAGAGGCAATGCGCCTCAAAGTTGAAGTTTTCCAGCCGGACAGAATTAAAAAGGCAGAGAATATCGAAATTTTAAAGCAGTATCCTGCGGATGTATTTGTAGTGGCTGCTTTCGGACAGATTTTATCTAAGGAAATCCTTGAAATGCCGAAGTATGGCTGCATTAATATCCATGCATCGCTTTTACCTATGTACAGAGGCGCTGCACCTATTCAGTGGGCTATTTTAAACGGTGAGAAAAAAAGCGGCGTCACAATAATGCAGATGGATGAAGGCCTTGATACCGGAGACATGCTCCTAAAAGGAGAAGTCGATATCGAGGATACCGATACCGCGGACAGTTTACACGATAAATTAAGCGAACTTGGTGCCTCCTTAATCGTTGATGCGCTTGCCAAACTTGAAAAGGGCGAACTTCCAGCGACACCTCAGCCCGAAGGACCATTGTTTTATGCGAAGATGATTAACAAAGAGGATGGTGCGATTGACTTTAACGACAGCGCCGAAAGCCTAGCGCTTAAGGTAAGAGCCTTCTGGTCATGGCCCGCAACCTTTGCTCTTTTAAACGGTGATTTCGTAAAAATCTGTGCAGCATATGCAACCGACGACGAGAGCGGAATGGAAGTCGGAGAAGTTTGTAATGTAACAAAAGATGCCATATTCGTTCAGACCGGCAAAGGCTGCCTTGCTATCACCAAGATTCAGATACAGGGCAAGAAAGCAATGAACGTTCGCGATTTCCTAAACGGCAAAAAAGTTATTTTAAAAGATAAATTTACGAAGTATTCGGTTTAAATCTTTTATGAGGACATAGAAGAAAGCATGAACAAAGATGTTGAATTAAGAAAAATAGCGCTTGAGACGCTCATACAGATTGAGAAGAACAATGCCCCTTCACATCTTGTCATCAAGGATGTTCTCGATAAATACGATTATTTTTCAAAGAATGAAAAGGCGCTTATATCAACCATCGTAAAAGGAACGATTGAGCGAAAAATCGAACTGGATTACGTATGCGATTTATTCTCAAAAACACCGCATAACAAAATGAAACTGCCCATCAGACTTATCATTGAAATGGGCATTTACCAGATACTTTACATGAAATCCTACGATACGCTCGCAGTAAACTCAAGCGTTGAACTTGCAAGAAAAAAGGGCTTTTCTTCGCTCGCAGGATTTGTAAATGCGGTTCTTAGAAATATTGTAAGAAACAAAGACAATATAAAATATCCGGAAAAAGGTGATGATAATTACCTTTCCGTAAAGTATTCGATGCCTTTAAATCTGGTGAAATTACTTGTTTCGCAGTACGGAGAAGAACGAATCGAGAAGATGCTTAAAGCTTCTCTTGAAAGCGATTTCTTCCGTATCAGAATAAGCGAAAAAGTCAGCGCTTCCGAGAAGGAAGAAATCATCGAAGATTTTAAGAAAAAAGGCGCCGAGATAATGCCTGTTAACGGATTTGAAAATCTTTTTAACATAAAAGGTATGGGTAATATCGGCGAATTTAAATCTTTTACGGACGGAAAGATTTATATCCAGGATGTCGGAAGCTACATGCTTGTAAAGAACGTTCCTTTCGGTGAAAGAATTCTTGATACATGTTCGGCTCCGGGCGGAAAAAGTATCTTTTTATCCGAAAGATATCTCGATGCAAAGATTATTGCCTGCGATATTTCGGAAGATAAGATTTCAAGAATAAAAGAAAACATCGAAAGATGCAAAGCCGCTAATATTGATGTAAAGATTTGTGATGCCACAGTCTTTAATCCCGAATTTGAAGAGGCCTTTGACGTGATTGTAGCCGATGTTCCGTGTTCGGGTCTTGGTGTAATAGGTAAGAAACAGGATATCAAATACAGACTCACGGACGAAAGCATTGAAAACCTGTATGAACTTCAGAAGAACATTCTAAATAATGTTTCAAAGTACGTTAAAAAGGGCGGATATCTTTGTTACTCGACATGTACTGTAAATAAAAAAGAGAATGAAGAACAGATAGATAGATTCTTGGCTGAAAATAATTTTGAGTACGCAGATCTTTCCTTCGTTCCCGAAAATATGAAAGACAAAGTAAAAAACGGACGTCTTTCGCTGATGCAGGGTATTGATGATTCGGACGGATTTTTTATATCGGTTTTGAAAAAAAGAGTATGAGAAAAAAACTGACAATTTATTCTTTTACGATTCTGACTTTGTTTTTATTTTCAGGATGCAATATTTTTAATCTTTTAGGAAATACAAACAATACCCAGAATACGAATACAACTCAGAACACGGAAGCAGGTGCCGATTACGGTAATATCATAAAAAACGGCGGAGCGGAAGTTTCCGAGGAAAATTACGAGTATTTTAAAAAGATTACAGATGATTATTATCAGGGCAAAACGGATTATGAACCTGTAGTTTACTGTGAAAATTTAAAGGAATCCGTCAAGGGTGAAACTTTTATTTGCAAAACGGTTAAAGAAGAGGCGCCCGAAGATCCGTACTGGTCATTACTGTGTATAGATGATGAGAGAGAAGCAATCGGATATGTTGATGCACTAAACCTTCAGGATTCCGTGCTGACAGACAGTGTTCAGACTTCGGTCCCCGAAACCACGGGCGGAATGGGCATATGGAATTTTCCCGATTCGTACGAATTATCGCAGGATGCTTTAAAAGATTTTGACGAGGCCTGCAAAAGCGCAGAAGAAAAGGGCGAATTATATACATTTGAACCGATAATACAAATGGGAAATACCCCAAGAGCCGAAGGAGAGTATTACGCATTTTTATGTATAAAATATTTTCCCGATATAGAGGATTCCCAGTGGTTTGCGATTCTGTATCTGCGAAAAAACCCTGACGGAAAAATTGAATTTCTCAACGCGGCGACCATTCTCTGGTAAGAGACTATATGAAAGAGATTAAGAATTTAACCTTAACTGAATTAACGGATGAGATAAAAGCCTTAGGCGAAGCTTCTTACAGGGCAAAGCAGATTTATGAGTGGCTTCATGTTAAGCTTGCGAAAGATTTTGACGATATGAGTAATATCTCGCTTGCTTTGCGTAACAAACTCAAGGAAAACTTTGAGTTTACGAAGCTTAAGACCGTCAGAGTCAGCGAATCAAAGATTGATTCGACGAAAAAGTTTCTATTCGAAACAAAGGACGGAAATTACATCGAGAGCGTGTGGATGCAGTATCATCACGGCAATTCGGTATGTATTTCCTCACAGATAGGCTGCAGAATGGGCTGCAGATTCTGTGCATCGACTATAGACGGACTGGTTCGAAGCTTAAGTCCCGCAGAAATGCTCGAGCAAATCTACGAAATCACCAGAGAAACTAACGAGAGAGTATCTAACGTCGTAGTTATGGGAATGGGCGAGCCCATGGACAATTACGACAATTTCGTAAAGTTTGTGAAACTTTTAACTTGTCCGGAAGGCTTGAATATTTCCGCAAGAAATGTTACAGTATCAACTTGTGGGATTGTACCAAAAATTAAAGAGCTGGCTGATGAAAATTTGCCAATAACTTTAGCACTTTCCCTCCATGCTCCAAATGACGAAAAAAGAAAGGAACTGATGCCGATTGCCAACAGTTACAGCATCAGCGAATGCCTTGACGCATGTGATTATTATTTTGAAAAGACCAAGAGAAGAGTAAGCTTCGAATATTCTCTGGTTGCAGGCGTAAATGATAATGACGAAGAGGCCGAAGAACTTGCATCTCTTTTACGAGGTCATAACGGTCATGTAAACTTGATTCCCGTAAATCCCATAAAAGAAAGGGATTTCAAAAGGTCGGACAAAACAAGGATTTACGCGTTTCAAAATAAACTTGAAAAAAACGGGATAAATGTTACTATAAGAAGAGAAATGGGCAGAGACATAGACGGTGCCTGCGGACAGTTAAGAAGGCGGCACAATGAAGAAGCCCGGGGGTTAGATAGTGATAAAGGCTGTATCTAAAACAGATATAGGGAAACTCAGACAACTGAATCAGGATTTTGTATTTACTTCGATTTATCCTCTGGGTGCACTGGATAATCTTTTTCTGGTTGCAGACGGAATGGGCGGACACAAGGCAGGCGATTATGCTTCCAAATGTGCGGTCGAAACAATTACGGAAATGTGTTCAAAGAGCAGGGGCAAGAAAATGGTCACTGCAATTTCCGATGCAATAAATGAGGCAAATACAAGAATCAGAAGAAAAGCAATGGAAGACGTCAATATGGTCGGAATGGGTACGACAGCCGTACTTGCAACCATCTCGAATGACACGCTTACCGTTGCGAATGTAGGAGATTCACGACTCTATGTTATATCCGCAGATAAGACCATCACTCAGATTACAAGAGATCATTCTCTCGTTGAAGAGATGGTAAGAATGGGCGGTATCGACAGAGTCAGTGCGCGCAATCATCCCGATAAAAATATTATTACCAGAGCAATAGGTGCTACAGGTAATGTTAATATAGACTTTTTTGAGGTTCCATTAAGAGACGGAGATATTATTCTCATGTGCTCGGACGGACTTTCCAATATGATAGAAGACAAAGATATTCTTGAAATAGTAACCTCCGAAGAGAGTCTTGAATCAAAAGCAGCAGGTCTTATCGCAACCGCTAACGAAAACGGCGGAAGTGATAATATTTCGGTGGTTTTAATTGCTTACGAGCAGTAAGGAATGAGGTTTTTATGGTAAAGATTGGTATGGTCATCGGTGGCCGTTATGAAATACAGGAACTTATCGGCACCGGTGGAATGTCTGATGTTTACAGAGCTAAAGACAACAAACTGAATAGAAACGTTGCAGTTAAGGTTTTAAAGCAGGAATTTTCAGAGAACAGGGATTTTGTGGCCAAATTCCGCAAGGAAGCCGAGGCTGCCGCTAATCTTATGCATCCGAATATCGTTACCGTATATGATGTAGGAGAGGAAAACGGTATCTCTTATATCGTAATGGAACTTGTGGACGGCTATACCTTAAAGCAGTATATCGAGAAAAAGAGCCGTCTTACCATAAGCGAATGCATCAGTATAGCTTTGCCCATTGCTTCGGGTATTGAAGCTGCTCACAACAACGGTATTATTCACAGGGATATCAAGCCCCAGAATGTTATTATTTCAAAAGACGGTAAAGTTAAGGTGACCGACTTCGGTATCGCCAAGACTACCACATCAAATACGATTTCCAGCAATGTAATGGGAAGCGTTCATTATACTTCTCCCGAACAGGCCAGAGGCGGCTTTTCCGATGAAAAGAGTGATATCTATTCTCTCGGTATCACGCTTTTTGAAATGGTTACGGGCAGAGTACCTTTTAACGGAGACACCACGGTTGCAATTGCAATCAAGCATATTCAGGAAGAAATGCCGTCTCCGAGAATCTACGTCGAAGACGTTCCCATCAGTATAGAACAGATCATCTTAAAATGTACGCAAAAGAGCCCCGACAGAAGATATCAGAAGATGAGCGAGGTAATAGAGGACTTAAAGAAGGCCTATATTTCACCTAACGAAAACTTCGTTAAGATTGATACTTATGAGCAGAATTCGGTCACCAAGACCAATCTTAATCCGATGTACAGACGTCGTGGCGAGGAAGAAGCAGCGGATGTTACAAATCCCGTAAAAGAAGATGTTTCCCGTCTGAACAAACAGAAGAGAGAAGCACTTGTTCTTCCGAAGAATGTTAAAAATACAGACGAACCTGTAAATCAGAATGTTCAGAGAAAGCCTAAAGTACAGCCTCAGCCTGCAAACAAGCCTCAGGCCAATAAGCCGAAGCCTGCACAGACACAAAACAAGCCTGTTCAGACTCAGCAAAAGCCTAAGCCTGCGCAGACTCCGAGTAAGCCTGTACAGCATAAAAATACCGTAAAAAAGAACTCAAAGAAAAAATCTGAGACAACCGAAAAGATTAAGACGGTTGCAATTGCTGCAGTAGCGGTTACCATCGGTGTACTGCTTCTTATCCTTCTTGGAAAAGCACTCGGTATATTCTCCGATAAAGATGAAAAGGTACAGTTCACAACAGTTCCCGTTGTAAGCAATATGGTTTCTTCCGAAGCGCAGAAATACCTCGAAAACCATAAATTTACGGTTGAAACTATTTATGAGGATTCAGAAACCGTTCCTTCAAACAGAGTAATCAGAACAGAGCCTTCTGCAGGAAGCAACGTAGAAGAAGGCAGCAAGGTTACCATGGTTATTTCCGCTGTCAAGGATACAGGTGTTAAGATTCCCGATGTTGTTAATATGACGGAAGCCGAAGCTACCGCAAAACTTGAAAATGACGGTTTTAAGGTTACAAAGACTACCGAAAAGAGCGATACCGTTCCCAAGGGAAAGGTTATTTCACAAAGCCCCGAGGCAGGCAGTCCCGGAAGCTTTGAAAGCCTTGTGACATTAACTATTTCTGACGGTACAGGCAAAGAAAAGAGCAAAATGCCCGATCTTACAGGCAAGACTGTCGAAGAAGCTACCGAACTTGTTGAAAGTGTCGGTATGAAAGTCGCTTCGATAGATGAAATATATTCCGATTCGGTTGAGGCCGGACTTATCTGCGGACAGAGCTATACTTCAGGTTCCACGGTTAAGGAAGGTTCCGAAGTTACACTTAAGAAGAGTATCGGTCCCGAACCCAGATATTATTCATGTAATATTATGGTTCAGGCTCCCGAAAAGTATTCGGGCGGAGCTGTAAGCGTTATATTAAAGACTCTCGACGGCGAGAAACTTTATCATAACGATGCTCCCATATTCCCGCTTAATATCAACATTTCTCAGATTTATGCTCAGTCAAGAGGTGTGGTTGAAATCTCTTATACCATTATGACTACCGAAGAAACTGTTGATGAGTACGGAAACGTTGTTGTGCAGAGTGTTCCCAAACCCGATGTTATCAGTTACGAAGTGGATTTTGATTAATGACCGGTAAGATTATCAAAGGAATATCCGGGTTTTATTACGTTTATTCTTACGAAAACGCATGCGTTTATACCTGCCGAGGACAGGGGAAACTGCGAGATAAAAAGATAAAACCCCTTGTCGGTGACAACTGCAAAATAGAAGTATCGGATGAGGAGAAAAAAGAGGGAAGCGTGCTTGACATTCTTCCGAGAAAAAACGAGCTCATTCGTCCCGCTGTAAGCAATGTGGATCAGATGATGGTCATATTTGCCCTAAGCAATCCGAAGCCGAATTTTTATCTGCTTGATAAATTTCTCTTTTTTATCATGCATGAAAGATTAAAACCGATACTGATTTTTAACAAGGAAGATCTGGACTCCTCGGATAAAGAGGAAGTTGAAAGAATATATAAAGGCTTTGACGCTCCGCTTATTTTTACGAGTGCCAAAGAAAAGATAAACATAGATATCGTAAAAGAACTGCTTCGCGGAAAAACAACCGCAGTCGCAGGTCCGAGCGGTGTCGGCAAATCCACTTTAATCAATGCCGTTGTCGGCAGCGAAATAATGGAAACCGGCGATATATCAAAAAAGACTCTCCGTGGAAAACACACCACCAGACATACCGAAATGTTTGAGTTTGATGTGAGAGGCGAGGAATCTTTTATACTGGATACGCCTGGATTTTCATCATTTTATCTTCCCACTCTTCATGAGCAGGAAAGAGCTTCGGATTATTATCCCGAGTTCTTACCTTATATGCCAAAGTGCAGATTTAATGCGTGTCTTCATGACCGCGAGCCTGACTGCGCCGTAAAAAAGGCTGTGGAAGAGAAAATAATATCAAGGGAAAGATACGAGAATTATCTTAAGATTTTATCCGAGATAAAGACTAATTACAGATACTGACAAGAGGTTAACACATGAATTACATTCTGGCCCCGTCCATACTTTCGGCGGACTTTCTGGATTTGAACAATCAGATAAAACAGGTTGAAGAAGCCGGTGCAAAATATCTTCACTTTGACGTAATGGACGGTTTGTTTGTACCGAATATTTCTTTTGGAATTCCGGTTCTTAACTGCATCAAAGGTCACACAAACCTTAAGCTTGACGTTCATCTGATGATAGTAGAACCGAACCGTTATTTTGAAAAATTCAAAGAAGCGGGCGCCGAAATTCTGACTGTGCATGTGGAAGCGATGGAAGATCCTGCCACGGATTTAAAGAAAATAAAAGAACTCGGAATGATTCCTTCAATCACTTTAAGTCCCGATACACCTGCAGAAAGTGTATTCCCTTATCTTGAACTGGTTAAGCAGGTGCTTGTCATGACGGTTAATCCCGGCGCAGGCGCTCAGCCATATATCGATAAATGCACGGACAAGATTAAGGCTATTCGCGCAGAGATTAACAAAAGAGGTCTTGATGTGGATGTTGAGGTTGACGGCGGAATAAATGAAAAGACCATAAAAATTGCAAGAGACGCTGGAGCTAACGTATTTGTTATGGGCTCATCTATTTTTAATCATAACCCTTCGGAATCGGTTAAGAAATATCTTGAAATATTAAAATAAAAAAATTGCCGGACATCGTTTGATGCCCGGCTTTTTGTATGAGTAGAAGGAGTACTAAAGTGTATTTTTGGTGCTTAATGCTCTTATGGCATTAAGCACTGCTATTACCATTACGCCTACGTCTGCGAATATCGCAACCCACATATTTGCTATGCCAAATGCTCCGAGGATTAAACATGCAAATTTTATGATTAGAGCGAAGCAGATGTTCTCGTATACGATCCTTATACACTTTCTTGATATTTTTATCGCCTGAGCAATTTTAATAGGATTATCGTCCATTAAAACCACGTCAGCGGCTTCTATGGCAGCGTCGGAACCGAGAGCACCCATTGCAATGCCTATATCTGCTCTTGCAAGTACGGGCGCATCGTTTATTCCGTCACCGACAAATGCGAGTACTTCTTTTTTGTCTTTATTTTTTATGAGTTCTTCAACCTTTGCGACTTTATCTGCAGGGAGAAGATTTCCGTAAACTTCATCTACACCAAGCGTATCCGCAACTTCTTTTCCGACCTTTTCAAGATCGCCCGTAAGCATTACGGTCTTTTTTACGCCTGCTTTTTTAAGCTTTTCAATAGCTTCTTTTGAGTCGGGCTTAACTTCATCGGATATAACTATATGACCTGCGTAAGTATCGTCTACGGCCATATGAACGATGGTTCCGTTTTTGTGACAGGATTTATATTCAAGTCCTAAACTTTCCATCAGCTTTTCGTTGCCGGCCGCGATATTTATTTCATCGACCTTTGCCGTGATGCCGTGACCGGATATTTCTTTTATGTCGGTTACTCTTGAAGTATCTATTTCTTTGCCGTAAGCGTTTTTAAGAGATATGCTGATTGGATGTGAAGATGCGCTTTCACAATGAGCTGCATACTCTAAGAGCTTTTCTTTCTCCATTGTATTGTGATGTACGCAGTTTACGTTAAATACGCCCTTTGTAAGGGTTCCTGTTTTATCAAATACAACGTATTTTGTCTTCGAAAGAGATTCAAGGTAATTCGATCCTTTTATGAGTATGCCTTCCTTGCTTGCACCTCCAAGCCCTGCGAAGAACGATAAAGGAATACTTATTACGAGAGCACACGGACAGCTTATAACAAGGAATGTGAGCGCTCTGTAAATCCATTCGCCCCACATCGGAGATTTTCCGACGAACAGTAAGAAGAGGGGTGGAATGATTGCAAGGCATAGAGCACTTATTACAACAGCGGGCGTATAAATTTTTGCAAATCTTGAGATAAACGCTTCGGATCTGGATTTGTTCGAGGAAGACGATTCCACGAGTTCGAGAATCTTCGAAACGGTGGATTCGCCGAATTCTTTTGTGGTCCTGATCTTAAGTACACCCGTTAAATTGATACAGCCGCTTATAACTTCATCGCCCGCCTTAACGTCTCTCGGGAGACTCTCGCCGGTTAATGCCGATGTATTTAAGGCAGATTCGCCTTCTTCGATATAACCGTCGATAGGAATTTTCTCTCCCGGAAGAACTGTTATTATATCCGAAACCGATACCTCGTCGGGCGATACTTTGGTAAGTTTCCCGTCAATCTCGACATTCGCGTAATCAGGTCTTATATCCATCAGGTTTGAGATGTTTCTCCTGCTTTTCCCTACGGCGTAGCTCTGGAAGAGTTCGCCTATCTGATAAAAGAGCATAACGGCGATGGCTTCCGTATAATCACCGCTTTTTTTAATTAATGCTATTACGATGGCTCCGACTGTCGCAACTGCCATTAAGAAATTCTCGTCGAAAGGTCTGCCTTTTATAATGCCCTTAAAAGCTTTCTTTAAAATGTCATAACCTATAATCACATAAGGTATCATGTATAATATAAACCAGAAAGGCTCTTTTATGATCCCGAGTGAATAGGGCTTATCGTCAGGTCCGAGTATTCTGTATGCTATAAAAAGAAGCAACATCAGGACGGAAGATATGATTATTCTTATTAACATTTTTTTCTGCTTTTTGTTCATGGCTTAATCCTTTTTCGTCAACGGCAGTGCGATTAATAAAAAAACTTAGAATTCGATATTGCAGTCGTCTTCAACCTTCTTGCAGTTCTTAAGACATTTTTTCATTACTTCTTTTTCATCAACGCCGTCTTCAAATTCAACGAGCATTTTCTGAGTCATAAAATTAACTGCGGCTTTTTTGATTCCTTCTGTTTTGTTTGCTGCGTCTTCCATAAGATTTGCGCAGTTAGCGCAGTCAACTTCGATAGCGTAAGATTTTTTCATTTCATCCTCCTTGGATAAACGATTAAGCAATCGTTTAATTGTTCTGACATCATAATATAGGATTTATCCCGTGATGTCAACAATATTTTTATATATTTTTTAAAAGAAAATTAGCCTGTCGGGATATAATCGCGGGAATGGTGTTTCATTGATTTATAGCCCGATTCGTGATAATATTTTATTAACTGCGGACATTTAAACAAAAGCATTTATTTGCATGTCTGCAGAGACAATAAAAGCAGTATGTAAAATGATTTTCTTTGGGGAAAATGTTTATAATTTTGAGAGGTATTATTCTATGGCTGAGTTTATTTTGCCGCATGAGCACGGTGAAGAAAAGGGTATGGAAAAAATCAAAAACAATCTTTCCAACAACGAGAGTTTTATAACAGTGGCAGATCTTTTCCAGCAGCTTTCAGACCCTACCAGGATAAGGATATTCTGGCTTCTTTGCCATTACGAAGAATGTGTAATCAACATATCCGCGATTCTTGAGATGTCTTCACCGGCCGTATCGCATCATTTAAGACCGCTTAAGAACAGCGGACTCATTGTTTCGAGAAGAGACGGCAAAGAAGTTTATTACAGAGCGGCAGACACCGAAGAGTGCAGACTCCTGCATAAGATGATTGAGGAAGTAATGGAGATCAAGTGCCCTAACTGACGTAATTTGCGGGTATTGGGAATTAAACATATATAAGTCACCATACCGTATATTTAATATATTTATATAAATAATATTATTAAGATAAGATAGCTGTTTTGTTATTCTAATCAGGTATGTGTGAGAGGTGAATTTTATGGCTGAAACTTTGAACTGCAGATGCTGTGGGGGCGTCTTGGATGTTAAGGGAAGTTTGTGCGTATGTAAGTTCTGCGGTGCGACGAACTTCATTTCTCTGGTTGCTTCAAAAAACATCAATCAGCTCAATCGTGCAAATAAATTAAGACAGGAACGTGAATTCGACAATGCGGCCAGAATTTACGACGTCATTTTGGTCGATAATGATCCTACAGCCGACATTCTCTGGTATCGTACGCTCTGCGAATACGGTATCGAATATGTTCCCGACCCTGTATCGGATAAATATTTTCCGACACTTCACAGAATAAAAGACGAGAGCATTTTCAACTGTAAATATTTTAATCAGGCTCTTGAATTGGCCGAAGGCACTCAAAAAGAAACGCTTTTAAAAGAAGCAAAATACATAGACGAAGTTCAGAGGAAATATCTGAATATTGCGGCAAACGAAGATCCTTATGATGTGTTTATCTGCTATAAGGAAACCGATCTTGATACAGGTGAAAAGACCGAAGACGTCGAATTGGCAGAGGAACTTTACAACGAACTGACCATAAAAGGATATAAAGTATTTTTTGCAAGAGAAACCCTTAAAGAAAAGTTAAGCATAGATTTCGAACCCTATATATTTGCGGCATTAAAAAGTTCCAAAGCAATGGCGGTAATCGGTACCAGGGCAGAGTATTTCACTTCGGTCTGGGTTAAAAACGAGTGGGGCAGATTCCTAAGACTCATGGATAAGAACCCCGAAAAGCAGATTTTCTTTGCTTGTAACGATCCCGAAGAACTGCCAAGGGCTTTTGCTGCCAAACAGGCTCAGCTTTTGGGAAAACCAAATGCAATCAAGAATCTTGCGGACAATATAGACAACTTTTTAAATCGCAATAACGCTTCCGAAACAACACAACCCCCAAGAAATATATATCAGGAAGAATTTGACAAAATCATTGAGACTAAAACACGTGAGTTTGTAAAAGACTTTCGTATGTCTGATACAGGCAAATTGAGAAAAGAGGCACTCGATGATATCGAAAAGAATGCAGATGTGGTTGATTATTACAACGACAAAGACAGACTGACATTTGCACTGGGAATATTAATTTATCTGAGCGCATTTGTTTTTATGATTTTGCTTCTGTTTATTCTTTCGTATACATGGTTAGATGACTGGGACAGTTATGTTCTGGCGTCACTTTTGAGCTTACCGCTTATAATAGCCGGGACGGCTGTATTGCTTTCATATAACTGGGTTTTGGATTTGATTACAATCTCTTTTATGATGGTTGTTTTGTTAATCTCGACATTCGGACGAAGTGAATTTACAAACTTTTTGACTTTTGTGGCCGTTTATGCTCCGATTGCGGTATATAGTATTACAAGTCAGGTTTCAGACAGTTTTAACAAGTTTAAGCATAGAAGAAGCAAGGCGAGCCTGGAAGTAAAAAAAGGACTTGAAGATCTTAAAGAGATCTCAAATATGGCAAGTACTGAATTAACCGAAGCGGCTTCGAATCTGTTAAGACAGTATAAAGAGAAAAACGGTATCCTTTCCAGTATTAAAATCAAGGATGATGATTATTTCAAGGCACTGGAAAATTTTAATTACATGTATGAATCGGCTGAAAAAAAGTATAAGAAATACGTTGACGTTTCCGATTCCGAAGCCCGAAAATCGCCGGAAAAAGAAGAATCAATATTTGGTACAACCATAATGAGTTCGTTTCTGATTCCTCCTTTAACCTTTATATCTTATATCGGAGCGGTATTGGATATAGTATTTGACCAATACAGAGAGCGCAGACACAGATATGCAATATGGGTATTATCTTTATATATAATAGTGATTTTAGGCGGTATAACAATATTTATCTGCACTATGAGATGGTAATAGAAGATTGCTAAAGGGGAAACCAAATGGGAAATGAGTTTTTAAACTGCAGATGCTGCGGGGGTGCGCTCGATACTTTTTCAAATCTTACCGTGTGCAAGCACTGCGGTGCAACCAATTTCATATCGGATGTCACCAACAGAAACATTATTCAGTTAAACCATGCCAACAAATTAAGGCAGGAGAGAGAGTTTGACAATGCTGCGGGAATCTATGACAACATCTTATCGGAGAATGAGCCTTCGGCGGATATTCTTTGGTACCGTACACTCTGCGAATACGGCATCGAATATGTACCCGATCCCGTATCGGATAAATATTTCCCCACGCTTCACAGAATAAACGATGAGAGTATTTTTAACTGTTCTTTCTTTAAGCAGGCCATTGAGTTATCCGAAGGCGAAGAGCAGAAAACTCTCCTAAAAGAAGCCAAATATATAGATGAAATTCAGACGAAATATCTTAATATTGCGGCGAATGAAGATCCGTATGATGTGTTTGTCTGCTACAAGGAAACGGATATTGAATCGGGCGATAAAACCGAAGACGCCGAACTTGCGGAAGAACTCTACAATGAACTTACCCAAAGGGGATACAAAGTATTTTTTGCAAGGGAAACCTTAAAAGAGAAGTTAAGCATAGATTTTGAACCCTATATATTTGCGGCATTAAAAAGCGCCAAAGCAATGGCGGTGGTAGGTACCAGGGCAGAGTATTTTACTTCCGTCTGGGTTAAAAACGAGTGGGGAAGATTCCTTAAACTCATGGAGAAGAACCCCGAAAAGCAGATATTCTTTGCGTGTGACGATCCCGAACAGCTGCCGAGAGCTTTTGCAGGTAAACAGGCACAGCTCCTTGGTAAAGCAAATGCAATTAAAAATCTTGCGGACAATATAGATAACTTTCTAAAAGAAAGCAAAGAAGGTCTTAACAATAATAACTCGCAAACGGTAATTTCCGGGGAACAGCAGCAGTTTAACAGAATACTTGCCGAAAAGTCCGAAAAATTTATAGACGATTTATCCCAAACACAATACGGAATAAAGAAAAGCGGTATTATCGCAGAAATTAATAAAGCAAATGCAATTGCCCTGAAAACAAACCATTCCTACACGTCTTATTACAGCATAGGTGCAATCTGGCTTTTGATTTCCAACGCCGTATCATTGCTGGCATTTTATGCGACGATTTCCGCCACCAAAAGCAAGCCGGGAAGTGACCGGTATGAAGTTCAACATTATGCGGTATCCCTGACTTTTTCAATGATTTTTGTAATTATCGGATATCTGATTATTTTTTCAAGCAATTCCTGGCTAATGACTTTCGGGGTCAGCATTATAGTCGCTCTGAATATGATAATGTTCATTAATGCGGACAGTTTTACCGCAATTAATATTCTGTTATTGATTTTTAATCCTTTAATGATTCTTTATATAGGACTGGTCGGGAAAGGCAACCATTATCTGGCCGCAAATTCGGAGGCGGTTAAAGAAGCGAGAAATCAGATAGAAGCGTTGAGCAATCTTGAAGAACTTGCCCATAAGGAATACAACGGATTCGCCAAAATGGCTTTAAACGAATATATAAGAAACTATAAAGCCTCGGATGACGTACAGATAAAAGAATATCATTTTGACAACGTAAAACCTTTAATAGTCGAAGGCTTAAACGAAGAGGTAAAAAAATATACCGGGTTGACCGACTTAAATGATACGCAATCGTATAACAATCGCAGAAGCAGAATAATGTGTTCACTTATTTTTTGTGCTATTGCGACCGGCATTTCAATCGGACAGTTTCTTATAATTGCCTCGCCGAACGTAACAAATGAGATAGCCGGTTTTTTGGATGCAGTTTCAAGATAATTATCGGGCAAAAAAAAGGGGAGAAATGATGGAAATGGAGTATTTAAACTGTAGGTGCTGTGGGGGTGTACTCGATACTTTTTCAAACCTCACCGTGTGCGAACACTGTGGCGCTACCAACTTTATATCGGATGTTGCCAACAAAAAAATCTTTCAGTTAAACCGCGCCAACAAATTAAGACAGGAAAGCGAGTTTGACAATGCTGCAAGAATCTATGACAACATACTTGAAGAGTATGGCCCGACGGCTGATATTCTCTGGTATCGTGCGCTTTGCGAGTACGGTATAGAATATGTTCCTGATCCTATATCGGATAAGTACATTCCGACGCTTCACAGAATAAATGATGAGAGTATTTTAGACTGCAGTTTTTTTAAACAGTCAATCGAATTATGCGAAGGCGAGCAGAAGGAAACCCTCTTAAAAGAAGCAAATTACATAGATGAAGTTCAGACCAAATATCTCAACATTGCGGCAGACGAGGCCCCTTATGATGTTTTTATCTGCTATAAGGAAACCGATTTGGATACGGGAGAAGAGACCGAAGACGTTAAACTGGCCGATGAACTTTACAAAGAACTAACAAAGAGAGGATATAAAGTATTCTTTGCCAGAAAAACTCTCGAAGAAAAACTTAGCATCGAATACGAACCCTATATATTTGCTGCGTTAAAAAGTGCCAAAGCAATGGCTGTGATTGGAACCAAAGCAGAGTATTTTTCGTCTGTTTGGGTTAAAAATGAGTGGGGAAGATTCCTTAAACTCATGGAAAAGCACCCTGAGAAGCAGATATTCTTTGCATGTGACGATCCCGAAGAACTGCCTCGTGCCTTTGCTTACAAACAGGCTCAGATTTTAGGAGAAAAGGGCGCGATTAAAAATCTCGCGAATAATATTGACAGCTTTTTAAACGGTAATAATACCGCCAAGACTCTGTCATCTGATTCTGAAAGGGATAAGTTGTATAACGAAATACTTTCAAAACTTGAATCCGGTGAAGAAAATGGGGCAAGGTTATTAATTAACAATTTTATTTCACGTTACCCCGGTTATGCTCAGGGATACTGGTTAAGAATGCTTTATACAAATAAAGCCAAACCTTCAAACATTAAAAAACTGCCGCGTTATCTGTATGCAGATCCCGATTACAATAAGGCAGTCACCCTTGCAGGTGGGAATTTGAAAGAAGAGTATACACAGATTGCGGCAAGATGTAACGGTAATCTTAAATATCAGGATGAATTCAGCAAGATCGTCAGAGAAAAAGCAATAGATTATGTAAATGGTTATGATGAAACCAAATCGGGTAGGCAAAAAGAAAATATTATTGAAAAGATAAGAAGAAACGTTTCAAAGGTAGATACTTATAACAACAAGCTCAGATTTTCGTTTGCAGCCGGATACAGTATTTTCTATATAGGTGTTTTTCTTTTGTTTTTGATTTCTATGATATTTGATTTATCAAATCTTTATTACATGGAAGAAATAAAATATGCCTTAATGTTCAGAAATCTTCTTTGTGCAACCTTTATTTTAGCCGGAATAGCCATAGCTCTTTCGTATAATATGGTTTTGGATGTAATTACAACCGCGACATGTGCTGTACTTTTAACTATTTCCATATTTAAACCTTATGAAGGATTTTTCTGGATTGCTTTTGCTGTTTTGGGTTCGATGGGTACTTACATTTATACCTCTCAGATATCTTCTTTAAACGAAAACAAGTGGTTTAGGGAAGATGCAAGCAGAAGAATAAAAAGTGAACTCGAAAAACTGCAAAAGGTGGTAAGCACTGATGCCAATGAGGATATGCGAGAGATTGCCTTTAAGCTTTCAAAACAGTTCATGGAAGAAAAAAATATCGATTGTATAGTTGAAGTAAAAGAAGAAGATTATATAACCGAACTTGAAAAAATCAATATAATATATGAATATGCAGAAGACGAATATACGAAATACATAGAGGTTTCAATTCCTAAAAGAATAGATATGGAAAGCTATTTTACAAAAGAATCCGAATTGAAAAAAGAATCCGTACTGAGTACGGTTGCCGGAGTATCTATGATGTTTTTGATTGGATTACCTTCTGCTTTGGGAATTATAGATTTAACCACAGATAAGTATAAGAGGTATAAACATACCGCTTCAATCGTTGCGTTGATCGGATCGATATTATTTACAATTTTCTTCTTTTGGATAGCAATGTAACAGGAAATAACTTACAAAGGCAGGGCATAAAAATGGATTATCCATATCTTGATACGGTCATATACGATAACTTTTATGAGATGCTTAAAGGCAGATATGAAACAAAGGCTAAAACCACAGCCATCCGTTTCATGGATAAAGAGCAGATTATAAATATATCGTATGAAGAGATGATAAAAGAAACTTCCCTTATCGGACTGTATTTTAAAAAGCAGGGAATTGAGGGAAAGCATATCGGTATTTTTTCGGAAAACCGTTACGAATATATAACCATATATATGGCAACGGTAATGAAGAATGTAATCGTACCGCTTGATAAGGAGATGACTTCAAAGAATCTCTCAGACTGTGTAAAGAATTTTGATGTTGATTATCTCTTTGTGACCGACGAGACAAAAATAAAAACAGAAAGCGATGATTTTTCAAAGCCTGACAATCTTAAGATTTTAAATATTGACGACGAGGATTTTAAGAAGGTATTTAAAGACGAATCGGCAGGAAAAGAAAAATGCATTGAAGATTTTTTTGAATATGTAAAAGATACGGATAAAGACAGATTTGCCGTTCTTGCATCCACGTCGGGAACGGACGGGGCAATGAAGGGCGTAATGTTAAGCCAGTACAATGTCATTACAAATATTCGCGGTACGCTTGAAAACAATGTCCTTAAAAATCCGACCTTTGCATTTCTTCCGATGAATCACACATACGGATTTAACCCCTGCATTTTGGCCACGATTTATAACGGTACGACTCTTTGTTTAAACCTTAAAACAAAATACCTGCTTCGTGATCTAAGGACGTTTAATCCGTTCTTCTTTGGTGCGGTTCCGATGGTAATCGAGGGAATGTATGATTCCATCATCAGAGAGGTCAAAAAGCAGAATAAAGAAAAGACCTTTAACCGTGCAATTAAAATTTGCAAGTTCTTCAGAAAATTCGGCATAGATTTAAGACATATATTCTTCGGGAAACTTATCTGCAAAAACTTACGCCTTGTGGTAAACGGCGGAGCGGCACTAAATGCGGATTACGTGAATAAGTTTGATGAAATCGGTATTACGATTTTAAACGGATACGGTTTAACCGAGTGTTCGCCCACGATTGCGGTTTCAAGAACGGGCAACAATGTGGTCGGAAGCGCCGGAACCATTATGAAAAACATAGACGTCAAAATAGCCGAGGACGGCGAAATCCTCGTAAAAGGTCCCTGTGTAATGCTTGGATATTACAAGAACGAGGAAGCCACCAAAGCCATTATGAGAGACGGTTATCTTGCGACGGGAGATATCGGACATACGGACGGAAAGGTTATTTTTGTAACCGGCAGAAAGAAAAATCTCATCATCCTTGAAAACGGAAAAAACGTTCCGCCGGAACTTTTGGAGAGTAAGATTAATTCGATTCCCTATGTAAAGGAGAGCATAGTGGTTTCAAAGAAAGTGAACGATAGAAGCAATATCCTTTATGCGATAATAGTTCTTCATGACGAAGAAAAGCAGGAATTTCTTAAAGATGATATTGCCACACTTAATAAAGATTTGCCCTCATACATGCAGATAACCGATTTTGAGGTAAGCAAAGACGAACTCAAGAAGAACAGCTCAAAGAAGATTATAAGAAGCGTGTATGCAAATAAAAATGAATAAATGGAATACTAAAAATGTACGAAAAAATTGTTGAGATTCTAAAAGACAAATACGGTATCGAAAATGTTACGCCCGAATCGAATTTTAAAAAAGATCTGGGGCTTAATTCTTTTGATTTGATGGAACTTGCATTTGTGGCAGAGGAAATACTCGGTGTTGAGATGAAAGAAGACGCATACCGTAAGGCAGAAACCATAAAGGATATCTGCGATTATCTTGAAACGCTCGGAGCACGCAATGAAAACTGAGATTGCCGACAGTAAAAAACTTCAGAATAAATTCCTGTCTTTTCGTAAAAAAATATACGGCGAGAAGAAGCTTTATGTCGACAACAGTTTCTTTATGCTAAAAGAGATTTTCTCCGACAAGCTTCATTTCACAAAGAGTTTAAGCATTACTCCCTTAATGATAGAGGATGATGAAAACAATATTCTTTGTGAGGGAATAATTGCGGTTGCAAGAGATTTGCCTGAGTATGTGCAGCTTTGTTTTTTTGAAGCACTCGAGGGAGTAAGCGAAGCAGTAAATCTGCTTGTAGACGAGGCAGGTAAGATCGGTAAAAGTAAGGGCTGTAAAAGACTGGTAATCGGCCTTTACGGACATGTGAATTACGGACTGGGTTTCCTTGATTCGCATTTTGATAAAGTCAATTCTTTTTCATCACCCGGAAACCCTTCTTTTTACAACGATTATTTCCGTTCGCTTAAATGCGAAGAGGTTAAGCTTAATTCATATTTTACGCATTCCCTGGACGGTAGACTTATGCGTTACGAAAAGATACTTGAGAAGCTTACCCGCGAATATGAATTTAAGAAATTTGACAAAAAACATTTCGAAGAATATTCGAAGATGTATACGGATTTAAACAATAAATGTTTTACCGATCACAAATACTATTACGTCCGCGATTACAAAGACGATGAGGAAATGTTAAAAGAACTCTTTCTTTTCATGAAGGAAGATTCTTTGATTTTTGCGTTTAAGGACGGGAAGCCTGCAGGCTTTATCCTCTGGTACCCTGATTTTAACGAGCTTGCAAAGCCCGGCGAAGCGTTCGGTACGAAACATTATTTTAAGAATATTTTCGGAAATAAAAAAATTAAAACCTGCAAGGTTATGGAATACGGAGTACTTGATGAATATAGGGGAGTGGGTCTTCCCTTTGCTTTGATTGCGCATGTTTATTCGATACTTTCGAATTATGGTGTAAGTCAGGTTGAATCCTCATGGATACTCGCAGATAACGAAGACTCAAACAGCTTTTGTAAAGCGTTCTGCGATGAACTTTACAAAGAATACGTGGTTTATGAAAAAGAAATTTGATGACTCTTTTAAAGAATATATCTGCGAGAATCCTACGGAGATTTTCGAGCATATGAAGAATGCACGTTTTGCCGGGGAATTATTTGACGAGAGCGGAGACTTGCCTTTTCCTTTTACGCTTTCAATGCTTACTCTTTTAAAAACTGCCAATCCTTTAGAGCAGAAATATTATTACATTGAAGACAATTCGAATTACGCTTTTTTTACGGTCTATGAAAACAGAATGAATCTTTTTACATACGGAAAAGCCGAATGGTTTATGAGTATTCACACGATAGCTTTCCCCTGTTCGCTTAGCAACAACGGCTTTATTACGAACAATGTAAAATGGATGCTTGCCTACATTAAAACCATAAAAGGCTGCAAGCTTGTACTTAACCTCGACGAAAAAACGGATATAAAAGGCATGAGCTTTGGCGAAACGCTTCCGACCTGCGAGTTTGCAATTCCCGAAAACATAAAAGATATAAAGACCTATATGGACTCTTTAAGAAGTCCTTACAGAAGAAGAATTAATATTGCAGTTAAAAACTGCAGCGATATAGAAATAAAAAGAATAAAGGGTGATTTGATCGATATTCATCCTTTGTATTTGCAGACTTACGAAAAATCCGAATATAAACTCGAATGTTTAAACAAAGAGTTTTTTGATAAAACCGATGGCGAAAAACTTGTTTTTTTACGAGATAAAAAACCTGTCGGATTTGTTCTTTTAAAAGAAACAAGAAAAGAGCTTGTCTTTATGTTATGCGGTATGGATTATACGCCTGATAAAGACAATGCGGATTTGTATTTTTTCATGCTTTTAAAGATAGTGGAATATGCGCTTGAAAAGGAATTAAGGGTAATTGATTTCGGGCAGACCTCCGAGAAGACCAAGCTTAAATTCGGAGCCGTCCTTAAGAAAAAATACTTTTATGCGCATCATTCCAATCCTTTTTTAAATATTTTTGCCATGGTCGGAAAACATATGCTTGAATACAAATATGATTTTCCCGAATTCCATGTATTTAAGGAGTAAAAGTGAACGTACTTTTGTTCAGACCGCGACCTGACAAAGAGACCATAGGACTTCAGAATGTAATGATCTGCGAGCCTTTGGAGCTCGAGTATATTTCAGCTAACATCGAGGCGCTGGGACATACATGTACTATCGTGGATATGATAATCGAAAAGAAAAACGTGCCGTACTTTGTGAAGCTTTACAATCCGGATGTTGTGGGCATCACAGGGTATATTTCGCATGTCAACATTATGAAAAGATATGCGAAAGAAGCCAAAGAAGTAAATGAAAACATAGTGACGATTATAGGCGGAGTTCATGCAGAGGTTAATCCTGCGGATTTCGAATCACCCTATGTTGATTATATTATCCGTGCAAACGGCATCAGAACCTTTATCGATATTTTAAACAAACTCGAAAAAGAGAAAAACAATCCCAAAGAGAATGATGGCTCAAAAAAGTGCGAAATAATCGGAGAAGAAGATGAAATAGAGTGTATCTATGTACCGGGTAAGAAACCTCCAAAAAAAGATACAACCTTTAATTATCTTTATCCTGACAGAGACAAGGTAAACAAATACCGTTCGAAATATTATTACATGTTTCACAGAAACTGTACGCTTATTAAGACTTCGTTCGGATGTCCCTACAACTGCAAATTCTGTTTCTGCCGTCAGATAATGGATGACCAGTATTTCGCAAGGGATTTGGAAGATATCGTAAATGAACTTGCGACGATCCCCGAGACAGAGATTTATATCGTTGATGATGATTTTCTCGTAGGAAGGGAGCGAATACTTAAATTCTGCGACCTCCTCGAACAAAGAGCCATTGAAAAGAAATATCTTATATACGGCCGTGCGGATTATATCGCAGCAAATGAAGATGTAATTAAGCGTTTTAAGGAAGTCGGTTTAAGAGCAGTTATAGTAGGCCTTGAATCCTGCGATTCGAAGCAGCTTGACGATTACAACAAGCGTACCAATGTAGCCATAAACGAAAAGGCCGTCGGTATTTTAAAGAAATACGATGTCGAATGCTACGGTACATTTATTTTAGGACTCGACTGGACCTGGGATGATTTTAATGCATTATACAAATGGATTAAAAAGCTTGGCCTTGTATTTGTAAATTTACAGCCCTTAACTCCACTTCGCGGAACGGATATTTACGAAAAATACAAACCCGGGTTCATTGTGAGAGAGGATGAATACGAGAAGTGGGATCTGGCACACCTCGTAGTTCGTCCGGACAATATTTCAGTCAGAAAATATTACTGGTATACGATGGTTTTATATTACAGGATTACGGCTAATCCTATAAGCGGCTGGTACATGGTTAAAAAGTACGGTCTTCACGATACGCTTAAATTAAGCATTGGTGCGGTGGCAGTAAATAACCAGTATTGGAAGAAATTTATTGAAGGTGAAAAATGCAAGAAGAATTAAGAGTATTGCTTATTCGTCCCAAATACACATCTTTGGTTGCACACCTTGAGCCCCTCGGACTTGAATACCTAATGGGGCTTGCAAGGGATATGGACATTCCGTGCGATATCCACGATGAATTCGATCATCCGTGGACATTTCGCTTTTCAAGGATGTGTCGCGTTATTAAAAAGGGCAATTACAATTACATAGGTCTTAATGCGAATGCCAATACTGTGGATTATATCAACAAGCGTGCAGCACAGCTTAAGAAAAAATTTCCCAATATTAAGATAATGGTAGGCGGTCCCGAAGCGGAGATGAACTATAAGGAATTCTGCGTGGATGATGTTGACTTCGTATATTACGACAACGGTCTGTCGACATTAAAGAAAATGTGGGAGTCTGATTTATCGCCTGAGGCACTTGACAGATTAACCGGTATAGCTTTTAAGAAAGACGGAGAGTGGGTCATAAAAGAAAAGGGTGAACCCGTTTGCGGATTTATCAACAAGCCCGACAGAACTGCCTTTTACAGAGGTCTTAAGAAAAATTACATTTTCATGAAAGGCAAATTTGCCTTAAGCAAGGCATCGTTTTCGTGTCCTTTTAACTGCGCTTTCTGTTATTGTACGAAGATGAATTCAGGGGCTTATACAGAGCGTGACATCATGGAAGTTGTCGATGAAATCGAAGAGATTAAGCATGATAAAATCTGGTTTGTCGATGATACGTTTTTCTTCCACAAGGAGAGAGTTGAGACCTTCTGTAATGAGATAATAAAGCGTGGAATCAAGAAGCATTTCATGGCATATTCGAGAGCCGATTTTATTGCCGCACATCCCGAAGTTTTGCCTCTTGCATATGAAGCAGGGTTCAGGGATATTTTAATCGGTCTTGAAGCAATAAGCGACGAAACGCTTGATGAATATAACAAGCAGACATCCAGAGACGATAACATTATGGCGATTAAAAATCTTCATGATGCGGGAATCGTATGTAACGGCCTTTTTGTAATAAACTACACGGCTACGAGAGATGATTACAGAAAGCTTATTAAATTTATTCATGAGAATAATCTTTTATGGGTTGTATTCGGAATTTTCACGCCTTATAAGGGTACGGATGCTTATGATGAATACAAGGACAAGGTAATTAACTTTAAGTCCTGGAGATTAGACGGTACGCATATTACGCTTAAGCCTACCAATATGTCGTCGCTTGAATATATGCTAAGGTACTATTGGATACATGTTTTGACATATCCTAAAATAATGGTTCGAACGCTGTTTGGAACCGCTTACGATACGAAGATAAAGGGTTGGTTTAAATGACACAGAAATACATGTTTGTCAGAGTACATTATGATAAAAGAGTCGCAAGCCTCGAGCCTTTGGGGCTTGAGTATTTAATGGCTGCGGTTAAGGCTGAGGGGAAGTTTGGCCTTATACACGACGAAAGCATTGAAAGTTCTTTTGGACGATTCTCAAGGCTTCTTAAAAAAGTGGATGATAACGGCATTACGATAGTCGGCTTTTCGATAATGTCCAATACCGCATGGTATGTACTTAAACTCATTCACAAATTAAGGAAAGCAAGACCGAATGTAAAAATCATGGTAGGCGGTCCCGAAGTCGTTGTAAATTTTGAAGATTTTATGATTGATGACGTGGACTATGTATCCTTTGACAACGGCCTTGATTCGTTCAGACTGGCACTAAGAAATGACTTTGACGAAGAAGTAATCAAAACCTGTACGGGCTTTGCGGGAAAGATAAACGGAGAGTGGTTTTTAAACAAAAAGGGAGAGCCGATAAGTGATTACGGTTTACTTCCGGATCGAAGTTTCTTTTATGAGAACAGATCCAAATTTCGCGTGCTTGCAAAGGGCTGCTTTTCAATGATGAAGACTGCGTTTTCCTGCCCGCAGAACTGTAAGTTTTGTATTTCAAGACAGTTTAACAGCTGTACATACAGAGAGCGTGCGGTTGAAGATGTAATCAACGAAATCCTATCAATTGATAACGACAAGATATTTATTATCGACGATGATTTCCTTGTAAACAGAGACCGTGTGCTTGCAATCTGCGAGAAGCTCATCGAACTGGACTGCAAGAAAACTTTTATGATCTTTGCGAGAGCGGACAGTATCTGCAGATGCGAGGACATTTTCCCTATTATCTATAAGGCGGGATTCCGCGACATGCTTGTAGGGCTTGAAGCGGTCGAGGATTCGACACTTGAAAAGTACAACAAGAATTCAAGCGTGGAACTTAACATGCGAGCTGTTAAAATACTTCGCGATTACAATATGGTCTGCGTAGGTTTATTCGTAATCAACTACGATTTTAAGCACAAGGACTTTATGAACATCAACAAGTTCATCAAAAAGGAAAAGCTTATATGGGTGCTTTTTAGTATATTAATTCCCTTTAAGGGAACGCCCGTATATGAGGAAAACAAAGACCGACTCTACCATTACAAGTACAGAAGAACTGGCGGTACGAGTGTACTTATGAAGCCCTCTAATATGCCCATGCTTTTGTTTAAGCTCGAATTTCATTTTCTTTACTATGTAAATTATCCGCGTATTTACTGGGCCGGTTTAACACATATGTTTAACAAAAGATATAAAAACAAATGAAAATACTCCTTATCAAGCCGGAAACGGTTGGGATATTCAGTTTTACATACCTTGTAGACCATGAGCCCTTGGAGATGGAATACCTCTATACGGTTTTCACGAAGGACGGCCATGAAGCTATAATCTACGACAGAAGGTATGAACCGATATCCCTAAAAAAGAAACTGAATAAGGAAAAGCCCGATGTGGTTTGCATCACAGGTTATATAACGCAGGAAAAGCTCATAAAAAAGCTTTGTGTGGCGATTAAAAAATTTAGACCTGAGGCTAAGGTTATTTTAGGCGGTTCGCATGTGGAAATAAATTACGAGAACTTTTATGATTCCAAAGCGGATTACCTTTATCTTTTGTCGGGTTTAGACAATATGTGCAGGCTCGTAAAAGACATAGAGAAAAACGATTTTTCGGATATCGAGGAAATCCCCGGTATCTGTTTTAAGAAAGACGGAGAGTGGGTAAGTAACCCCAAGATTTTCGAAACTCCCGAAGATTTGCCCGTTCCCGACAGAACGCATTTTTACAAGAACAAATTCCGTTTCAGGTATCTGTGCTTTAAACCGCTTGCGCTTGTAAAGAATTCATACAGCTGTCAGAGAAACTGCAATTTCTGTTTTTGTACCAATCGTAACGGCGGAAGATATGCATGCAGAAGCGTCGACAAGCTCGTCGATGAAATCGCATCTTTAGATGTTCCGGCTGTGCATATTACGGACGACAATTTCCTGGTAAACAGAGAGTATCTAAAGGAATTTATAAGGCTCGTAAAAGAAAAAGACATACATAAAAAATATCTTATATACGGACGTGCTGATTTTATCGCAAATAATGAAGACATCATAAAAGAACTCGCCGAGATCGGTCTCGCTCTTATTATGGTCGGACTTGAAGCCACAAATGACGAAGAACTTGATTCGTACAACAAGCATGTATCTCTCCATGAAAATGAAGAGTGCATACGTATATTATCAGAGAACCATATTTTCTGCGCGGGACTTTTCATCGTTCATCAGGCGATGACAAAAGAAGATTTCAAAAAGCTTTACAAATGGATTGCTTCAAGGGATATTATTCCGACTGTTTCCGTATTTACTCCGATGCAGGGTTCTGCGATGTATAAGGAGTATGAGGATAAACTTATTACCAAGGACGTGACCAAGCAGGATTTATTCCACTGCCTGTTAAAGCCTGAGCATATGAGTGTAAGACGTTTTACCTTTGAGTATTACAAGCTTTCGATGGGACTCGCGTTTAAAAACAGAAAATCACCGCTTTATGCGGATAACGAATATTTTAAGGGAATGCTTCATATCATTGCGGTAATTCTTTTAAAGATAAAGAGAGTATTTGTACTATAAACCATGAAGAAAAAACTTTTGTTAATACAGCCGACTCCTTACGATCAGTACGGGAAGCTGGTAAAAAAGAAAAAATTATATTTTGTCGGTCTTGCGCTTCCTTTGCTTGCAGCCTTAACGCCCGATGATTTCGAGGTAGAGCTTTGCTACGAGACGATAGAAGATGTCCCCTTTGACACTGATGCAGAATTAATCGGTATCAGCAGTATGGGTCATGCGGTAATGCGTACCGTCGATATTGCAAAGAAGTTTAAGGAACTCGGAAAGACTGTAATCCTAGGCGGCTACATGGTGTCCTTAATGCCCGAGGAAGCAAAGAAATATGCCGATGCCGTAATGATAGGAGACTCCGAGGAAACCTGGGGCGAGATGATAAACGATTATCTAAACGGCACCCTGAAAGAGTATTACAAAAAGAAACTGACTAAGCTTGAGACTCCGCTTCCGAAATACGAGCTTGTATTAAATAAAAGAATCGGTAATTTCTTGCCGGTTCAGGCAGGAAGAGGATGTACCAAGACCTGCAGTTTCTGTTCCATATACTGCCTTTATCACGGACAGTATTTAAGAAGAAATATTCCCGATGTAATGCGTGACATTAAGCGTATAAAAGAACTGGGCTTTAAGCAGTTTCTTTTACTCGACGACAATCTTTTTTCAGACAGAAATTATGCACTTGAACTTTGTAAGGAAATATCCAAAGTAAAAATGCACTGGATGACTCAGTGCTCTATAGATATTGCAAAGGATGAAGAACTTTTAACCGCCGTTGCAAAGAGCGGCTGCTATGCGTTAAGCTTCGGTCTTGAGAGCATAAGCCGTGAAAGTCTTGTAGGCATGCAGAAAGCCTGGGCACATCCCGACGAATATTCAAAACAGCTTAAAATCATCAGAAAGCATGGTATAGATATCTCTACGGAAATGGTAGTAGGAGCGGAAGGGGATACGCTTGAATCAATTAAGGCTACCGCGAGATTTATCGAGGATAACAAAATTGCCGTACCGAGATTTTATATATTAACACCTATTCCCGGTACTCAGTATTATGACGAGATGAAAGAGCAGGATCGAATATACAATACCGATATGTATTCCTACAATGCCTGCGAAGCTGTTCATATTCCAAAGAACATGACGCCCGAGGAACTGACCAAAGCATACTGGGAACTTTACAACGATGTATATTCCATCAGGTGTATTTTAAAACGAACAATCTTTAGCGACTGCCTGATAAAGAGACCGTATAATGCGGTATTTTACCTTGGGGTAAATCTCTTTTACAGATATCACATAAAGCACGGAATCGTTCCGAATATTGTATAGGGATGAATAAAAGAGGGGGAATAAAATGAGACTGGGAACTTCTTCTCCGCTAAGTCACTTAACAGCGGAAGAATGGGCAAAGAATCAGATTGCTTTAGGTTGCAGAGCGGTAGTTTTTCCGTTATCCTGTAACGATCCTGAAGAAAAAATAATTGAATATAAGAATGCTGCAGAAAAGAACGGTCTTATGATAGCCGAGGTAGGCATCTGGAGAAACGCATTATCATTGGATCCGGGAGAGAAAAAACGCAATATGGATTACTGCGTAAACCAGTTGCGTCTCGCGGACTTTCTTAATGCAAGATGTGCCGTAAATGTTGCAGGCGCTTTAGGACCTGTATGGGACGGAGGTTATAAGGAAAACCTTACCAAGGATGCATGGAAACAGGTCGTTAAAATGGTGCAGGAAATCATAGACAGAGCGGATATAAAGAATACTTATTTTACGCTTGAGCCGATGCCCTGGATGTTTCCGACGGGACCCAAAGAATATCTGAAACTGATTGATGAAGTTGAACGTGACAGATTTGCGGTCCATATGGATATCATCAATATGATTAATTCCGCGGAGAGATATTTTAAGCCCGAGGAATTCGTGGATGAATGTGCGTCTCTTTTAGGAGAGAAAATCAGAAGCTGCCATATCAAGGATATTCATTTTAAACCAAAGTACACATTCCAGGTTGAAGAATGTGCGCCCGGTGAGGGAGAATTTCCGATTCGTTATTATGTATCGAAAATGAATGATATAAATCCGGATATGCCAATGATTTTGGAGCATCTTAATTCTGACGAAGAGTATTTAAAGTATATGGGATATTTAAAGGAGGAGTTACATGGCTTATATTAGAGTATCAGATGCTAATGAGATAAATGAAAAATATATGGACTCGATTCTCTTCGAGCAGAGACTTATTGATTCCATAAAAGCAGATATAAGTACAACGATTTTCGGTGAAGAGTTTTCAATGCCCGTTATGATGCCTGCGTTTTCGCATCTGGGCGCTTTTAACACAAGAGACTTGACCGGACTTGAAGAATATTCAATCGCAGCCAGGGAATGCAATATTCTTAATTTCTGCGGTATGATGGAAAACGATTTGTTTAAGAAAATAATCGATACCGGCGCAAAGACTGTCAGAATTGTAAAGCCCTATGCGGATCATGGTAAAATAAGAGACCAGCTTCAGTTTGCAGAGGCAGCAGGTGCATTCGGTGTCGGTATGGATATAGATCATATCTTCGGTATGACGGGTTATGATATTTGTATGGGCGAAGAGATGGCAGCCCAGACATCGGATATGCTTCGTTCATATGTTGAATCGGTTAAAATACCTTTTATCGTAAAAGGTGTCCTAAGCGTGGCTGATGCGATTAAATGTGCAGAGATTGGAGCAAAGGGAATTATTGTGAGTCACCATCACGGAAGACTTCCCTATGCCGTACCGCCCATGATGGTGCTTCAGGACATAAAAGAAGAGTTGAAGGATAAAGATATCGCCATTATCGTAGATTGCGGCATTACAAGCGGCTCTGATGTGTTTAAGGCGCTGGCTTTAGGTGCAGATGCTGCTGCAGTCGGACGTTCAATGATTCCTTTCCTTGAAAAGGACGGAGTATCGGGCGTAAAAGAGTATATAGAAAGCGTGGGCAAAGAGCTTCGCTTTGTAATGAGCGCCACAGGATTTTCCAAGGTATCGGAAATCGACGAATCAGTATTATACGAACTTTAATTTGGTGAAGAGAATTAAAATTTATTATGAAAAACGGATTAACAAAAAATTTTAAAAGATTATTGGCAGGGTTACTGGCAGCAGGCACAGCATTAATTTTCTGTGCCTGTGAACTGCCGGGCGGTGAGATTAATTATGGTGATAAGGATAAAGGTACTTACCATGCACATATAGTAAGCCCTGTAGATATACCGATTGAAGTGCCTGAAGAAAAGCCGGATCCCGGATACAAAGAAACTTACGAATCTGCCATGATGAATTTTGTTGTTCCGAATGATTTTGACAAAATGGAATATTTTTCAAGGGAAGATTTTGAAGCAAAGAATCCTTCGAAAGAATATTCCTATGATGAAACTTTGGCCGTGACTGAAGCATATTTTTCATATATGGAAGAACTGTATGATACGGGCTGGCAGGTTAAGTTTAATTTTATCTGCATTAATAACGACAATCTGCCCGAACTGGTTTATGCATCCTATTCGGGAGATATGTCTGCAGCCGTATCCGTCGAATTTCATTTTTGTACGTATGATTTAGATGCCGGTGAAGTAATCGAAATCGGAAGCTTCTGTTCACTGTACGGAATGAGTCTCTTTTATGTTGAAAGGGAAAATCTTCTCTGGTATTCGGAATATAACGATTATGATTCATATTTGAACACTTATTTTGTAACTGTTAATAAAGACAATAAATTTGAACTAGTCGCATCTTTTAAGAAGGATTATCTTAATTACGATTCGAACTCTGTGGCGTATGTAAATAATATTGAAACCGATTCGGATACATGTTCGGATTATCAGGATCAATTCACTTATCTTAACAAAGAAAGAAAAGAAATCGAGTCTTATTCTCTAAATACGCTGATATCGCTAAAGGGAATCTATGAGTATACCTATAATGAATACGAATATGAGAATTACTACAAGCAGTATGAAGATGACTGGCTTGAAGCAGCATATGAGTCTTATGCCGAAGTACTTAAAGAAAAGGCAGATGGAGTAGGATATTATTTTGCATTTCTTGATGGGGACAATATTCCCGAAATGTTTGTTAAATACGACGACAGTATATGTCTCTTCAGAACCAGTGTTTATAAGGGCGATGAAGGTTTTTCAAGATATTCTTACGTAGTGACAAATTCGGAGTTTAACGGAGATATTTTCTTCGCCGATTATTGCAGGATTATTTGTAATAAGTATACGGAAAACGACAGTATGGAAAACTACAGTCTTTTTGGCGGTTATGATGTATATCTGATGCAAAGCTATATGCTTTCGGCAGACGGAAAATACTATTTAAACGGCTGTCCTGTTAAAAAAGAAAGATATGAGGATTTCATCGGAAGGTGGGATGAATATACATTTACCGAAATATCGGAAGATGATTTCTATTACAATAATGATGAGAAAAACGTTAAAAAGAATTTCTATGAAGCAATAAATAATTACAATCCTTAAGTTTGGAGAATAAACGTGAAAAAATATAAACTTGCAATCTTTGATATGGACGGTACGATTCTTGATACTTTGGAGGATCTGACCGATTCTACCAACTATGCATTAAGAAAAAACGGATTCAGGGAACTGACCATAGACGATGTCAGAAAAATAGTCGGAAACGGTCTTTACATGGAAGCCAAAAGAGCCACGCCCGAAGGCACTGACGAAGAGACTGTAATGGCAGTGTATAACGATCTTTTTACATACTACAAAGACCATAATGAAATAAAAACAAAGCCTTACGACGGAATAGTCGATGTTATAAAGAAACTGAAGGCTGAAGGCATTAAAACAGCCGTTGTTTCCAACAAAGCCGATATAGGCGTGCAGAAACTCGCCGAGAAGTATTATGAAGGATGCTTTGACTGTGCCATGGGAGAAACCAAAGGTTTTGCACTAAAGCCTGAAAGAGATATGGTGGATGAAATCCTAAGGCGTCTTGACATAAAGACAGAGGATGCGGTTTACATCGGAGATTCCAATGTCGATTTGGAAACGTCCCTGAATTCAGAAATGGATTTTATTGGTGTATCCTGGGGATTCAGAGGCAGGAAAATGTTGGAAGAATATGGTGCGAAAACCATAGCCGATACGCCCGAAGATCTGATAAAAATCCTTATTTAAGAGGCTTTTTGGCATCTTGGTAATGCCCTTTGTACCGCTTGGTATCCGAAGTATTGATATCCGTTTTAGCCTTCTGTAAGATGTGCTCATAAAGAACATCTAAGGAGGATTAAACATGGATACATTAAGACTTTCAGGTAACGTTAACAATATCGAAGAATTAAGAAGAGAGGCAAAGGATTTACAGAAAAACGGTCTGCCTTACATGATGTCATCGGTAATCGTTTGGAGCATAGTTTTAGGCGTACAGATTTTTGCCACATCGCTTGACAAAGCAAATCTGCTTACATTTGTAAGTTCGGCTTTTATGATGCCTGTAGCGATTCTTTTCTCGCTCGTTCTTAAAGCAAAAATCTTTAAGAAAACGAAAAACCCTGTCAGCAAACTGGGATTTTTATGCACGATGAACCAGAACCTTTATCTTCCCATAGCAATGATGGCCTGTACATTTTTACCTCAGGCGATGCTTGTGATGTATGCCGTCATTTTCGGAGCACATCTTTTACCGTTCGCCTGGGTTTATAACTGCAAGGCATATACGGTTATCTCGATTATCGAGGCAGTCGGCGCGATTTTCGCATCACTGTTTTTCGGCAATATAGGAATCGCCGCTTTTATAATCATCATGCAGGCAATACTTGTAGTTTTACTTTTTATAAATGCCCGAAAGGAAAGAATTCTTAATTGAGAGTTGAGATAATTAACAATCAGACAACTGAATCGGTCAATGTCGAAATTCACTGTAAGGATATTACGGATGAAGTCAAAAGACTTAAGAGACATATAGACAATTTCTCTACCGGTATTTCCGGAACGGAAGACGGTAATACATATATTGTCTCTCCGAATGATATCTTTTACATTGAATCCGTGGACAAAAAGACATTTATCTATACCGAAGATAAAGTATTAAGTACGGATAAAAGACTGTATGAGCTCGAAGAGATACTGGATAACAGAGACTATTTCAGATGTTCGAAATCTGTGATTATCAATTTAAACAAAGTGGTCAAGCTTAAGCCCGAGATAACCAGAAACATACTTGCAACTTTGTCGAATGACGAAGTGGTGGTTATCTCCAGGCGATATGCGACGGAACTTAAGAAACTGCTCGGAATAAGGAACTGATATGAGAAGTACAAAAGATTTTTTAATATATTTCAGAAACGCAATGTCGTTTGTATTTGCATGGCTGGTAATATGCTCCGTGATACTTAATATCGCGCTCGGAAGCAAATCGATTTCAATCGCTTTTTTAATAAAACTCTTCGCTTTATGCCTCTGGGGAGTGATTACCTTCGGAATCTGCTTCCTGACAAAAAAAATGCAAAAGAGGGGATTTATCTTTTCGCTGACACTCTTTTACGTATTGTTTATTCCTGTTGAGGTTTTGATGTTTTATCTTATGGGAATGTTCTCCACAAAGGGAAATATTATAGTATGGAGTATATTTGGAGCGATAGTTTTATTAACTTATATAATCTGCCTTGTAATCGAATTTTTTGTCCTTAAGAAACGCGAGGCGGTATATACCGAAAAGGTCTTGGAATTTAAGGCAAAATCAGCTGAATAAATATATAAATATATAAAAAGTCCGATGAGGGCTTTTTATTATGAGTTAAAAACCTATTGACACAGTAGGCGAATAGGAATAAAATTCTTTTTGGCAGGAAATAGGCTGATTATTAACCTGCCTGAAAGGAGTATCCATACATGATTTATGCAGATAATGCAGCTACAACAAAAATGAGTGATAAGTCCATTGAAACAATGGTTTCGCTTATGAAAGATACATACGGCAATCCGTCGAGTCTTTATGAATTCGGACAAAAATCCAAGGAAGTATTGGAGGAGGCGAGAGTAAAGGTTGCAAACGCTATCGGAGCAAATCCCAAAGAGATTATATTTACCTCGGGCGGAAGCGAGTCTGACAATCAGGCTATAAACAGTGCGGCAAAGGCAGGAGAAGCCCAGGGAAAGAAGCATATTATTTCTTCGGCTTTTGAACATCACGCAGTATTACATACTTTAAACAAGCTTAAAAAAGAAGGATTTGAAATAACACTACTTGATGTACACGAAAACGGGCTCATAGATCCCAAGGAAGTTGAGGATGCAATCAGAGAAGATACATGCCTTGTAACAATTATGTTTGCCAACAACGAAATCGGCACAATCGAACCGATTCGTGAAATCGGCGAAGTCTGTAAGAAGCACGGCGTGACCTTCCATACGGATGCAGTCCAGGCAATCGGACATATTCCGGTAAATGTTGTAGACGATAATATTGATATGCTTTCCGCATCAGCGCACAAATTCCACGGTCCCAAGGGCGTTGGATTTCTGTATGTAAGAAAAGGTGTAAAACTGTTTAACCTAATAGAAGGTGGAGCACAGGAAAAAGGAAAGAGAGCAGGTACAGAAAACGTACCCGGTATCGCTGCAATGGCGGTTGCATTGGAGGACGCTGTAGCAAATCTTGATAATTATTCAAAGCTTGTAACGGCCAAGAGAGACAGATTAATCGAAGGCATATCCGAGATTTCCCATTCCGCACTAAACGGTGATGCAAAGAAACGTCTTCCGGGCAATGTCAATTTCTGTTTTGAAGGAATTGAGGGCGAATCCATTTTGCTTCTTTTAGACGATAAGGGAATCGCCGCTTCATCGGGAAGTGCATGTACATCGGGCTCGCTTGATCCAAGCCACGTTCTCCTTGCAATAGGAAGAGTGCATGATGTGGCACACGGGTCACTCAGACTTACGATTGACGAGAGCACCACGGATGAGGAAGTTGAGACTATCATTTCTTCGGTCAAAGAAGTGGTTGAATACTTAAGAGGTTTTTCTCCTGTTTGGAGAGATTTGATTTCAGGTAAAAGAGAATTCATTTTATAGAATATTGAGGAGGAAAACAAAATGGCTTTATACAGTGAAAAAGTAATGGATCATTTCAGAAATCCGAGAAATGTCGGAGTAATAGAGGACGCTAACGGTATAGGTGAAGTCGGCAACGCAAAGTGTGGCGACATCATGAAAATGTATTTAAAGATTGAAGATGACATCATAAAAGATGTAAAATTCGAGACCTTCGGCTGCGGCAGCGCAATAGCATCAAGCTCAATGGCTACAGAGCTTATTAAAGGTAAGCCCGTTGCGGATGCAATGAAATTAACCAACCAGGCGGTAGCAGAAGCTTTGGACGGTCTGCCTGATTATAAGATGCACTGTTCCGTACTCGCGGAAGAGGCTATTAAATCCGCACTTGATGACTATCATAAAAGAACAGGTGAATAAAGATTAAATTCATGATTTGACTTTTTTGACTTTGAGAATATAATGTTAGTTGAAAATAACCGGCAGAGATTTGCCGGTTATAAAAAGACAACAAAGTTTGTATAAACTAACTTTTGATAAATCAGGAAAGGAGAAAGATTATGAATTTAAATACAATACTCGGACTTGCAATACCTTTCTTCGGAACGACTGCAGGAGCTGCCTGCGTATTCTTTATGAAAGACAAAATGAGCGATAAGGTTCAAAGGGGCCTTACAGGTTTTGCCAGCGGCGTAATGGTTGCTGCTTCGTTTTTCAGCCTTATAATCCCTGCAATAGAGCAGTCATCGAATTTAGGTAGTATGTCTTTTATTCCGTCGGCCATAGGTTTTTCGCTCGGAATAGTATTTCTTTTGATATTAGACTCAGTGATACCTCATTTACATCTAAATACGGATAAAGCCGAAGGACCGAAGAGCAAATTAAAGAAGACAACCATGATGGTACTGGCAGTTACGCTTCATAATATTCCCGAAGGAATGGCGGTTGGTGTCGTATATGCGGGCCTTTTATCAGGCAAGACTTCGATTACCGCAAGCGGAGCACTTGCTCTTGCAATCGGTATAGCAATTCAGAACTTCCCCGAAGGCGCTATTATTTCAATGCCTCTTTGTGCGGAAGGAAAGAATAAAGGCAAAGCATTCTTATCCGGTATGTTATCGGGTGCGGTAGAGCCTGTAGGAGCGCTTATAACGATACTTGCGGTTTCGTTTATAGTGCCTGCAATGCCTTATCTATTAAGCTTTGCGGCCGGTGCAATGATATACGTTGTTGTGGAAGAGTTAATTCCCGAGATGTCTTCGGGAGAACATTCCAACGTCGGTGTAATAACATTTTCTGTAGGATTTATACTGATGATGGCGCTTGATGTGGCGCTTGGATAAAATGATATTAGAAAGGCTGCTTTGAAAAAGGCGGTCTTTTTTGAATGATAATATGTTTCTTTTATGATAAAATGGTATGCGTGATTTGAAAGATAAAGGATAGTTTTATGAGAATAGTTAATCTTATTGAAGATACAAAAGGAAACAGTGAATGCATAGCGGCTCACGGGCTTTCGTTTTATATTGAAACCGCAAAGCATAAAATGCTGTTGGATCTGGGGCCTTCCGCGGATACGCTTGAAAACGCCAAGGCGCTCGGTATAGATTTATCCGAGATTGATACGGTTGTTTTAAGCCACGGACATTACGATCACTCTGGCGGTATTATTCCTTTTACGAAGATAAACGATAAAGCACTTATTTATTTCCAGGAATCCGCAAAAGAAGATTATTATGCGGATGACGGAGAGAGCGCAATTGAAAGATACAGATACATCGGAATTGATAAAAACATCGTTTCACTTTCAAAGGCAAGGATTATAAACGGTGATACAAAAATAGACGAAGAAATTGAAGTATTTACCATAAAAAACAGAAGCCACAAGCTTCCTTCCACGAATAAGAACCTTTTGATAAAAAAAGCCGGTTCATTTGAACGCGACGAATTTAATCATGAGCATTTTCTGGTGGTAAGAGAAAACGGAAAATCATATCTTTTATCAGGTTGCGCACATAACGGAATATTAAGTATTCTTGATGCTTATAAGAGTAAGTTTAACGAAGCGCCCGATGTGGTTATAAGCGGTTTTCATCTAATGAAAAAGAGCGATTATAGCGAGAGTGAAATCGAAGAGATAAAAGATATTGCGGAAGAATTAAAGAACTACCCTTCGAGATTTGTGACCTGTCATTGCACGGGTATTCCCGCTTTTGAAATAATGAAAAATATTTTATCCGATAAGCTTGAATATGTTCATTCGGGCGAAGAGATAATTGTGTGAGGAAAGATATGAATATATACGTTGATTTTGATGACTGCCTCTGCGAGACTGCGAGAGCGTTTTCAGATATTGCACTTGAAATGTTTAATATAGATGTGCCGTATGAAAAAATGCGTTATTTTAATCTACAAATGGCATTTGGTCTTGACGACGAACAGTATGACGCACTGCTTAGAAAAGGCCACGAGCCCGAAGTGTTGTTGGGCTTTGAAGAAACGCCGGGTGCGGTAGCCGTATTAAACGAATGGATTGAAAAAGGAAATAATGTCTCGATTATTACAGGACGTCCTTTCGGCTCGTTCGAGCCTTCTAGAGAGTGGCTTGACGAACACGGACTTAAAAATGTAAAGCTTTACTGCCTTGATAAATACGGCAGAGAAAACTTTATGAAGAATTCTGATTTCAGTCTTAAGTTAGAAGATTATTACAAAATGAAATTTGATGTAGCTGTCGAAGACTCGCCCACAGCCTTTAAGTTTTTTAATCATCTGCCTGACATCAAAGTAATGGTATTTGACAGACCGTGGAACAAAGATGCAGAACTTCCGGGGGAAAATTTCACAAGATGCTTTGACTGGGAAAGCATACGTGAAAGGGTTAAGAATTCATAAGTTCTCCGAGAGTTGTTTCGGCCCAGCTGTAATTGTTTAAATAGCTTCCCTTAAAGGTTTGCGAATATTCTTCTTTACCTGAGAGATAATCAAAGAGATCGCATTTAACCTTTTCGGTTACAATGCGTCTTTTACCGTCCACGCTTTCGACAATATCCGATACACCGTATTCTTCGAGAGTGTTCTTAAGACGAAGCGCAACTTTCCTGTATCTAGAAAGTGTGAGAGTATTGGCAGGCTCGTCTTCCCAAAGGAAACCTATGGCTTCTTCACTTGTTACAAAACCGCCTCTTCTGTCTATAAGAAGAGCCAGAAGTTCCTTGGATTTTTTGTTTCTGAAAGCAATGGGTTTACCGCCCACAAATACATCGAAATATCCGAAAGTACGAATTGATACATTGCGGTTTTCGGGTATTTCTTTTTTATAGTTTTTATCATCGTCCACGGAGTAGAGTACTACATATCTGGGCGACTTTGTGTTAGTGTCTTTTTGCGTGCATACCGCACGGATTTTCTTTTCGCATTCAGCCTTATAGTCAAAGTATGTGAACTCGGCCTCGCCGTTTTTAAGGAAGTTTAAAAAGTCCTCATTGTTTGCTTCACTTTTTGCAACAAAGTTCTTCCAGGGCGTGTATTTCTTCGTCAAAGGAATCCATTCCTCATTTGTGTAACCAAAGAACTCGCAAACGTTTTCACTCGCGTATAAAGGCTTCATGTATTCTTCGGGTGTTACCTCAAATGCGGCTATTCCGTCGGAGAATTTCATGATAAGGTCATTCATTTTTTCTTTTAACTGCAGATTCTGATTCTTTAAATCAGACATTTCCTTGCTCTCGTGCACACGTCTGCAGCAAAAATACCCTATGGATTCGGTTACTTTAATAAAGACACCGTTGTACTGTCTTAAAACATTATCCGAAGAGATTGCCTTGTATGTGATTGTAGGCGGTTTTGCATCGGGCTCGAAGAATTTCTTACTGCTAAAATCATTAAAGAAAAGTCTGACCATTTCCGAATCGTCTTTATCCACCGAATCGGTAATAAATTTGGTCAGTGCTTCATCGAGCGGCATGGAAATATTTTCGAAATGTCTGAACATTGACGAATTGTTGCAGTAAAGACATTTAACAGTATTATTCAACGAATTGAATTCGAAGATTTTGTCGTATACTTCGCTCAATGCCTTGATATATCTGTTTGCCTCGGCAATTTCGTTGTTTTCGAAACGCTCGCTTATATCCATAAATGCGCTCTGGAATTCTTCGCTGCCGTCTTCGTTTTTGTGCTTGGTAACCCAGCCGAATACACGGATTCTGGTTCCGTCCAATCGTAAAAGAGACATTTCGCCGGCTATAGGTTTACCTGCGGTATTTACTCTGTTTAAGAACAAAGAAAAACGTCTTCTTTCTTCGGGCGGTATGAAAAGAAAGATATTCTGCTTGTACATTTCAGGCAGATCAAACTCGGGAGAATCTACATTAGGAATGCGAAGAAAATCAATGAGCTGTTTATTTACAAATGTTACTCTGGGATTTTTCTCACATGTATATTTTAGGAATCCGCAGGGAGCGGTTTCGTCTAAGAAACGTAAGTTTTTATTGTCAATTTCAAATTCGGAAATGTCTGTTAAATAAGACGAAAGAATCATTGTGTTGTTTTCCGCTTTAACACTTGTAACAGTGTCGGAAACATAAATGATGCTGCCGTCTTTTTTTATTAAATGATATTTAGCACTTTCGGTTGTTTCAAAAGCGCTTACTTTTTCGATTAATGTGGAATAAACTTTTAGATCTTCGGGATGAACAAGAAGAGAGTACAAATCCCTGCTTTCATCAAGGAGTTCGTCTTCTTTGTAACCGGTCAGATTTTCAAAATTCTGACTCACAAATGATAAATGTGCGGTACCGTCGAAGATATATTGATGAAAGCCGTTAATTTGAAAATTAAGTATGTCATCGGCTCTTTTCGGTGTATTGTTCATTTGTTTTCCTTTTAGCAAAGACTTAGAAGTAAACGTACATAAAAATTTTATCAGAGATAAATATTCTTTTCAACTTTCACAGTCATTTTCATAAGGAAAATTTTTATCCTCTGAGAGCCGGTTTTACGATTTTTCCGCTGATGGTTTTCGGCATTTCTTTTACGAATTCCACGAGACGGATCCATTTGTATTCGGCAAGTTTTTTATTGCAGAATTCTTTGATATCTTTTTCAAGTTTTCCGGAAGGAGTGTATCCGCGGTCAAGTACAACAACAGCTTTTATTGCCTGTCCTCGTAAAGAATCGGGAACACCTATTACACTGCATTCAGCAACTGCAGGATGTTCCATCAGTACGTTTTCAACTTCGTAAGGTCCTACTCTGAAGCCGCCTGTTTTAATGATGTCGTCGAAACGGCCGTGAAAATAGAAAGCGCCGTCCTCGTTTACATAGGCTGCGTCGCCTGTATGGTATACACCGTCTCTGAAGACATATTCATATTGTTTTTCGTTATCAAGATACGCGGAAAAAATTCCTATACGCGGTGAATTCTTCTTAGGTACGATTACAACTTCGCCTATCTCTCCGGGAAGCGGTGTTTTACCGTCTTTTGTACGAAGCTCGATATTGTACAAAGGAGAGGGGATTCCAATAGAGCCCTCAGTTGCTTTGACTCCCTTAAAGTTTGCGATTAGTAAAGCAGTTTCGGTCTGGCCGTAACCTTCGGCGAGGGTAAGACCCGTCGCTTCGAAGAATTTACGGAATACTTCGGGAGAAAGCATTTCTCCGGCCGTAGTTGCATGCTTTAATGAAGGCATCTTTGGAATCCCTTTACGAACGAGATAACGGTAAACTGTGGGTGGAGCGCAAAAGGATGTAACACCGTATTTGTTTATGACATTACTAAGCTGTCTGGGTTCAAAATTGTCGAAATCATAAACCATTACGGCGCAGCCTGTGAGCCATTGTCCATACAATTTGCCCCAGGAGGCTTTCGCCCATCCTGTCTCTGCAACAGTAAAATGTAAACCGTTATTCTCGGTTTGCTGCCAGTATCTGGCAGTTATTATATGAGCCAAAGGGTAGGTGTAATTGTGTATGACGCCCTTTGGATAGCCGGTAGTTCCGGAAGTGAAATACATCAGCATCGGATCGCTTGCGAGAGTAGGAATTCGTTTTAATACATCGCCTGCTTTTTCCGTCTGCTTTGATAAATTTATAAAACCTTCTATGTCTTCTTTGACGCAGAAGAGTTTAATATTCGATTCATTCCCTGATGTTGCTTCTTTTATTTTTTCAGGTACTTCATTCTGAGGTGTGCAAATTATTGCATCCACGCGTGCTGTATTGATACGGTATGAAAAATCGCTTACCGTCAGCATATGTGATGCGGGTATTGCAAGTGCACCTATTTTATGAAGTGCGATAATAGCAAACCAGTACTCGTAATGTCTTTTTAAAACAAGCATTACGCGTGAACCTTTTTTGATACCGTTAGACAAAAATACATTTGCCATTTTGTTTGAATATTTTTTTATATCCGAAAATGTAAATATGTGTTCCTCGCCTTCAACATTGCACCAAACAAGAGCTCTTTTGTCGGGCTCTGTTTTTGCCTGAAGGTCCACAACATCATAGCCAAAATTAAAATCGAAAGGATAATCAAGTAAAAAATCGGTTAAAGTACCGTTTGCGTCAGTAATCTCGCGACAGTAAAGTTGACTGATACTCATTTTTGTTATGCTCCTGTAACGGCGAATGAAAATTCGGCTGACATGCAAAGTTTATTGTTGACCGAGGCACTGCCTTTTCCAAAATAAAACGGGTGCTTTGAACGTGTAATCTCGCAGTTAAGTTCAACAGTATCACCCGGTCTTACGGGAGAGCGGAATTTCACATTGTTAAGTCCGGTATAAACGGGAATGCAGTTTTCGGGTATTTTTCCCTGCATCAGAACGCAGGCATTCTGCGCCATCATTTCACAAAGGATGACTCCGGGAACAATAGGGTTTCCCGGGAAATGTCCCTTTAGAAAAAATTCGTCTCCGCGCACGTGATAGTGTCCGATGGCGGTGCCGTTAATATTTTCCGAATCTTCGATAAGGAGCATATTGTCTCGGTGTGGCAGTATTTGCATTATTTCAAGTTTGTTCATATTCAGGCCTTTCTGAATGCGAGACATGCATTATGACCCCCGAATCCAAGTGAGTTAGAAAGTGCAAGGGTTATGTCGGAATTAAGGGATTTGTTAGGAATATAGTTTAAATCGCACTTTTCATCGGGTTCACTTAAGTTGATCGTTGGTGGTAATATATTTTCTTTTAAAGCCATAATGCAGGCCAACGCTTCAATAGCGCCTGCCGCACCGAGCATATGTCCGGTCATTGATTTGGTGGAACTTACAAATGATGCCTTGGCTTTTTCTTCACCGAGGGCAAGCTTTATTGCCTGTGTCTCAAGTACATCATTCATCGGAGTTCCTGTTCCGTGAGCGTTGATATATATTTTATCCTCTTCTTTATAATCTGCTTCGCTTAATGCGTTCTGCATTGCTTTTGCACCGCCTCTTGCTTCGGGGTGAGGAGCGGTAATGTGATATGCATCGCAGGTTGAACCATATCCGCAAATTTCACCATAGATATTTGCGCCTCTTTGCTTAGCATGCTCATATTCTTCGAGTACAAGCACTACAGAACCTTCGCCCATTACGAAACCGCCTCTTCTTTTATCAAAGGGTAGAGAAGCAGCATTCGGATCGCTTGAAGTGGAGAGGGCCTGCATATTTGAAAATCCTGCTATGGCAGATGCGCATATAGCGGCTTCGGTACCGCCTGTAATAACCGCATCGGAATATCCGTGGCGAATGAGTCTCATTGCTTCGCCTATTGCGTTTGACCCTGAAGCGCATGCTGTAACGGCAGGCATAACCGAACCGCGGCAGTCATATTTTATGGCAATCATTCCTGCGGCCATATTTGAAATCATCATGGGAACGAAGAGTGGAGATACACGTCTCGGTCCTTTTTCCAAAAATTTCGTATGTTCTGTTTCAAATGTGGAAATACCGCCGATACCTGTTCCTAAAATAACGCTTATTCTGTCGGGGTCCACATTTCCTTTTATGTCGCTGTCATTTAGTGCTTCTTCGGCTGCGCCCATGGCGAGCTGTGTATATCTGTCTGTTCGAAGTACTTCGTTTACATCAAGGAATTTTGAAGGGTCAAAATCCTTTACTTCGGCAGCAAGTGATGCCTTTAAATTATCCGTGTTAAAAAAGGTTACGGGTGCGATACCGTTTTTGCCGTTTTTTAATGATTCCCAGGTTTCTTTTACATTACCTCCTACGGGAGTGATTGCACCCATTCCCGTTATTACAACTCTTTTATATTCTTTATTCATTTCTTTTACTCTTTTCCTAAAATTACATGGCGATTCCGCCGTCGACCTTAAGGACTTCGCCTGTTACATATGATGCGAATACAAGATATTCGACAGCTTCGGCGACATCATCGGTATTGCCCATTCTGCCAAGGGGTATTCTTTCAAGCAGAGGATTTTCAATCTGATTCTCAGTCATGGCTGTAGCAATAAATCCGGGAGCAATAGCGTTGCATCTGATGCCTTTTGGCGCAAGTTCCCTTGCAACCGATTTGGTAAGTCCGATAAGACCTGCTTTGGAAGCAGAGTAGTTGCACTGACCGGGATTGCCTAGGATACCGGCAACGGAAGAGATGTTTATAATGCATCCTTCGCGGTTTTTAATAAATGTTCCGGACACGTGTCTTATCATATTGAAAGCGCCCTTAAGATTTGTATCAAGGACTGCGTCGTAATCGTTTTCCTTCATCATTGCAAGAAGACCGTCTCTTGTGATACCTGCGTTGTTTACAAGGATATGAATTGTCCCGAAATCGTTTTTAATCTGTGTGACGGTTTCCTTGCAGGCATTAAAATCAGACACATCCAGACAATATGCTTTTGCTTCGACTTTGTATTCGTTTATTATCTTTTTAACAACTTCGTTTGCGGCTTCTTCGTTTCCTGCGTAGATGACCGCTATATTTGCACCGTATGAAGCGAGTTTAAAAGATACTGCTTTTCCGATGCCTCTTGAACCGCCGGTAACTATGGCGGTCTTACCTGTTAAAGTTTTTTCGTTCATGTTTATACCACCAGTTCTCCGGCTTTTTTAAGTATGGGTTCGGCTTCTTCGATTACTTCTTTTATGATGTCAGCCGCACTTTGTTCTTTATTTACAACTGCTGCAATCTGACCTGCGAGAAAACACCCTTTTTCGTTGTCTCCGTCGATAACGGCTGATCTTAATGCTCCGACACCTAATTTTTCAAGTTCTTCATCGGAGATATCAGAATACTCGGCTTTGAAATAATCTCTGGCGAAAGGAGTTCGTAAACTTCTTACCGGATGTCCGAGTCTTTTGCCTGTTACCATAGTGCAAAGATCATTGGCGTGTAATATTTTTTCTTTATACGAAGGATGGATGCTGCATTCGTAAGCACTTAAAAATCTGGTACCCATCTGAACTGCGGATGCACCGAGTATGAATGCTGCGGCAACACCGCGACCGTTTCCTATACCGCCTGCAGCGATAACGGGAAGGGCAGTGGCGTCGCAGATCTGAGGAACGAGCACCATTGTGGTAAGTTCTCCAATATGTCCGCCGCTTTCACCGCCCTCAGCTATAAGTGCCGAGGCTCCGAGCCTGGTCATAAGCTTTGCCAATGCTACGGATGCGACAACGGGGATTATTTTGATTCCTGCGTCGAGCCATTCCTTAATATATTTTGAAGGATTGCCTGCGCCCGTTGTGACTACGTCGACTTTTTCTTCTATAACGACTTTGGCCACTTCGTCGGCAAAAGGACTTAAAAGCATAATGTTTACACCGATGGGTTTGTCTGTAAGATTTTTTGCGATTTTAATCTGTTCTCTTACATATTCACCGGGTGCATTTCCTGCGGCTATGATACCAAGTCCGCCACCTTCGGATACGGCAGCGGCAAGTTTTCCGTCGGATATCCATGCCATTCCGCCCTGGAAAACAGGGTACTTAATACCCAACAGGTCGCATACTGCAGATTTGATCATGACTGTGCTCCTGCAGCTGCAGTTTTTTTCTGAATAAATTTATCGAGATCGTCAATGGTGTCGACTTTCTCATCAAGATCGATTTCGATTCCGATTTCGTCTTCAAGATTCATCAGAAGTTCTACGGTATCGAGAGAGTCGATTCCAAGTTCGAAGATTTTGCTTTCGGGTTTGATAGTTGATACATCACATCCGGTACGTTCGGAAATGATTTTTGCGATTGCGTCAAAGTACATAATTCTAGTAGCCTCCAAGATGTTTTTCATAAGACCGGTTTATCGACCGATAACACACATTTTAAACGTGTCAAGTTCCTAAAGAATGGCATTTGCGTTCCTTAAGCGTTCCATTTAAAAAATTTTTAAAAAAATTTAAGTTGAAACAAAAAAATGATAAAATAAATATCGATGATTATTTAGGTTGAGCAGTTAATTATTTGAACAGATTTATGAGGGCTGATATGGGTGATAAAAGAAAATGGAGTGCAGGAGGTTACACTTCTTTAGAAAAAGACGGTAAAGGTGTTTCTGCCGGAAACGTATACGAAAAGTATCAGGGTAAAGTAGCTGAAGGCCACGGATCGTGGGAGGTAACTACCAAAGAAAAGATTGCCATGATCATAGTAATGGTTTTATCCGTGATAGTTATAGCTACGGCTTTTGTAATCTTTTTCTTGCCGGTTCCGCTCTTGGCGAAGATTGTTTCTTTTATAATTGCAGGTATTCTTTTCTTTGTATTAATCGGTGGCTTCTTACTGATTGTTGTATTACGTCATAATAAAAAGGAGCCGGGTAAAATGCATTATTATGATGTGGATTATGAAATCAACAACATTAACGGCAAAGGGTACGATAATACAAAGGAAATTACCAAGGAAGAGTTCCTTTCTTCGGGTGATAAAAAAGACAAATAACAATTTGTTTGAAGAAAAGGCATCTGTGTGATAAAATACTTCTCGCATGTCATACAAGAGATTTAAGGAGTTATAAAAATGAAATTAGGAATCGTAGGTTTACCTAACGTAGGAAAATCCACATTATTCAATTCACTTACAAAGGCGGGAGCTCAGGCTGCAAATTTCCCGTTCTGTACAATTGATCCAAACATCGGAATCGTAACCGTTCCCGATGAGAGAATAGTTAAGTTAGGCGAACTTTACAACACAAAGAAAGTTACGCCTGCCGTAATCGAATTCGTAGATATAGCAGGCCTCGTAAAAGGCGCAAGCAAGGGTGAAGGCCTCGGCAACCAGTTCCTTGCAAACATCAGAGAGGTTGATGCAATCGTTCATGTTGTAAGATGCTTCGAAGATGAGAATATTATCCATGTTGAAGGTTCTGTTGACCCCGCACGTGATATAGAGACGATTAATCTTGAACTTATCTTTTCAGATCTTGAAATCCTTGAGAGAAGATTTGCCAAGGTTACAAAGGGCGCAAGAATGGATAAAGCACTTGCTAAAGAAGAGGAGATGCTTAAAGGTGTAAAGGCCCATCTCGAAGAAGGCAAGATGGCAAGAACGTTCGAAGTTCCCGATGATGAGGATTTAATCAAAGCATTTAAGGAATATAACCTTCTTACCGCAAAGCCCACCATTTATGCGGCTAACGTAGCTGAAGACGATATGGCGGACGACGGAGCTTCAAATAAATTCGTGCAGAGCGTTCGCGAAATAGCAAATAAAGAAGGCTCGGGTACAATCGTAATCTGTGCTCAGATGGAACAGGAACTCGCAGAACTTGACGAAGAAGAGAAGAAGGAATACCTCGAGGAACTCGGAGTAACGTCTTCCGGACTTGATAAGCTTGTTACCGAAAGCTATTCACTCCTCGGACTTATCAGTTTCCTTACGGCAGGAGAGGACGAGTGCCGTGCATGGACCATCAAGAAAGGAACCAAGGCTCCCCAGGCTGCAGGCAAGATTCATACGGATTTTGAAAGAGGCTTTATCAAAGCCGAAGTTGTTCCTTATGAAGTACTCATAAAAGAAGGCTCACTTTCCGCAGCAAAGGAAAAAGGCCTCGTGGGACTTGAAGGAAAAGAGTATGTCGTAAAAGACGGCGATGTGATTCTTTTCAGATTTAATGTATAAATTCAAATAATATAAGAAATAAATCAGAGGATTGATGAAAAATCAGTCCTCTTTTTTTAATTTATTTTTGACGATATTGGGGTTTGAGGTCGCTTTAAAGCACAAGATATGGACAATACGGTAAAATCGGGCTTTTCGGCCCTTTTTTTCTTAAAAAAAATTTAAAAAAATCTTAAAAAAACCTTGAAAAACTTTAAAGAATCTTCTATACTAAAAACAAGTGGTGACTCAGTGGAGACTTCGTGATGATTTAGTGGAGAGATAAGAGTCACAAATTGGTGAGCAGCTGGTCGATAAGACAACGATAAAGGGTAGCAAAATGGGCTTTATGGCAGAATATCAAAATAATATGGATGCCAAGGGTAGAGTGATCTTCCCTGTTAAGTTCCGTGAGGCTATCGGCAACTCTTTTATCCTTACCAAAGGAATCGACAACAACCTTACGATTTATCCGATGGATGAATGGAAGAAGGTTGAAGCAAAGTTGGCCAACCTTAAGGTTGCCAATGAAGGCGCCAGAAATTTAAAGAGACGTTTACAGGGCTCGGCCGTAACTATTGAAGTAGACAATCAGGATAGAATATCAATTCCGCAGAACTTAAGAAGATTTGCCGGACTTGAAAAAGAAGTTCTCTTCATAGGCCAGGGCGAATACATAGAAGTTTGGTCCAAGAGCAGATATGAATCCATCGATGACTTTGATCTTTCGGCAGCTCTTGCGGATATAGATTTTTAAGCAAGGAAACGCGGATGGAATTTAAACATTATTCCGTCATGCTACAAGAAACGGTTGACGGACTGAACGTAAAAGAAAACGGAATATATGTTGACTGCACCTTAGGAGGCGCGGGACATTCGACAGAAATTCTTAAAAGGCTTAAAGGGACAGGCAGATTAATCGGAATCGATCAAGACGCGGAAGCACTTGAAGCGGCAAAGGAAAGACTTAAAGATTTCGACAATGTCACATACGTCCATTCAAATTTTGAAAACATAAAAGAAATACTAAGGAACGAAGGAATAGAAAAGGTTGACGGAATACTTGCTGATCTCGGAGTAAGTTCCTACCAGTTCGATACACCGGAGAGAGGCTTTTCCTACAGATTCGATGCACCGCTCGATATGAGAATGAACAAAGAGAGCGAAATCAGTGCTTACGAAATCGTCAACGAGTATTCGGAAGACAAGCTTTTCAAAGTAATAAGAGATTACGGCGAAGAAAAATTCGCCAAGAACATAGCCAAGCACATCTGTCAAAGAAGAAGCGAGGCACCAGTAAAAACAACATTTGAACTAAACGAAATCATAAAAGCCGCGATTCCCGCGAAAATGCGAGAGAAAGGCGGACATCCTTCAAAGAGGACATTCCAGGCAATAAGAATTGAATGCAACAGGGAACTGGAAGTGCTCGAAAATACACTGGATGACATGATTGAATGCTTAAACGATGAAGGAAGGCTCTGTATCATAACATTTCATTCACTCGAAGACAGAGCGGTAAAAAACAATTTCAAAACGAACGAGAACCCCTGTATATGCCCTCCGAGTTTTCCGGTATGTACATGCGGGAGAAAACCTAAAGGAAAAGTTATTACAAGAAAACCGATTACTGCATCGGAAGAAGAACTTGAAGAAAACTCAAGAAGCCAGTCGGCCAAACTAAGGATTTTTGAAAAAATAAGTGAATGAGGGAAGATGGAATGGAACAGAGTTTGGAATTCAAAGGATTAAAAAGAAGAAACACCACATTATACACTAACTCCAATTTGGCAGTTAAAACCAACCCCAAGGAAAAAGTAAAAAGAAATCTCGAAATTTTACCCAAAGAAATAAAAAAACACAACATATCGGGCAAATTACTCATGTCTTTATTCTATATTGTGTGTATAGGTCTTTTCATCGGGTCAATTTTGATGTATATTAGTCTGCAGGGTGATTTATCTACTTCGGTAGATAAAATCGCGTCTCTTCAGTCCCAGTACGAGACATTAAAGAAAAACAACGATGCCGAATATGCTGCAATCAACAATTCCATCGACAATGAAGAGATCAGAAAAGTAGCAATCGAAAAATTGGGAATGCATTATGCATCGGAAGGCCAGATAGTAACCTACACAGAAAATTATGCTAACGACTATGTAAAAGTTCTTTCCGTAATCAATTAGGAATAAAACATGGAAGATCTGAAAAGTTATCTCAAACAATTCATAATAGAAACTCCTCCTTTTTTATGGAAAAGTTTCAAAGGAATGTTTGGATTCGGAAAATTTGAAAAATACGGTAATAAAGATAATAAGAGTAACCAGCAGGTTGCTCTTATTCGCGTATTATTCCTCTTACTTATAGTCTGCTTTGTCATAATTGTTTTGCGTCTTTCCTACATCGTTACATTCAAAGGTGAGGAATACAAGCGAATGGTTTATTCGCAGCGCCAGACCTCGGATATCGTTATCCCCTGTGAAAGAGGAAGCATATATGATGCAAAGGGAACGGTTCTTGCCTCGAACATCAAAAAGTATATCGTGGTTCTCGATGCAAAGCAGGTAACCGACTATTCAAAACAGATGGGCAACTCTGCCTATATCGAAGCTACGGCCGAAGCTTTAAATCAGTATCTCGGTTACGACAAACAGCAAATTGTCGATTTTATCTACAACAATCCCAAAGATGCTTACGAGAGAATTTCAAAAGACGAAAACGGTAAAGTGATTGCTCTTGATGCCGAAACTGTAAAACCTCTTATGGAGGCAATTTCCGCATCAAAAGAAAAGGGCAGTACTACAAAGCCTATTTATGGTATTCAGTTCGAAGATTCGTACAGCAGAATATATCCGAACAATTCACTAGCGTGCGATTTGCTCGGATACGTTAACGACGGTAATGTCGGAATGTACGGTCTCGAGCAGTATTACGAAGAAGAATTAAAAGGTGTAAACGGCAGATCGTTCGGTTATATCAATGACTATACAAATCTTGAAAGACAGATTGTACCGGCACAGAACGGCAATTCGCTTATTCTTAACGTTGATGCTTCCATTCAGAGAATAGTGGAGAGAAAAATTATTGAAGTCAACGACAGCATGGATTACGGTGACCGTTCAGGTTCGTACAATACCGGAGTTATCATTATGGAATGCGATACCGGTAATGTACTGGCTATGGCGGGCTGGCCCTTTTATGATTTAAACAATCCCAGAGAAGTTTCCGTTGAAAAGTATTATTCGACAAAACAGATAAACGAACTTATGTCTAAATTTGCCATTCAGGAAGGATGGGTAAACGGAATATCCGGCAACATTTTTATTGAGGAAGACAAGCCTCCTTATTTTAAGATTTTAAACGAGGAAACCGGCAAGGATGAAGTTGTCATGCTGACACAGGAACAGCTCGACAAGCTTGATGACGATCTCTCAGGCTACGTCAGAGACGGTGTATGGAAGAACTTCTGTATTTCGGATACTTATGAGCCCGGCTCTGTTGCAAAAACAATCACCACAGCCATCGGTCTTGACTCGGGCAAGCTCGTTCCTTCGGACAGCTTTTATTGTACGGGCCTGATTGAAGTACTCGACAGAACAATTCACTGTTCGCACAGATGGGGCTGCGGCGGCGGAGATCTAAGAATGTGTCTCGTAAAATCCTGCAACCCTGCATATACGCAGTTTGGCAAGAAAATCGGAAAAGAGACATTCCTTGAGTACTCAAAAGACTTCTACGGCGTTAAAACAGGCATAGATTTAACCGGTGAAGTAAGTGCCGAAGGTCTGGTATTCACTGAGAAAACACTTAATACGACAGAGCTTGCAACCGCATCATTCGGCCAGGGCTTTAACGCCACAATGATTCAGATGATCTGCGGTTTCAATTCGCTTATTAACGGCGGACAGTATTATGAGCCCCATGTTGTAAACAGAATAGTAGATGAGAACGGATGTATAGTTAAAAATATAGAGCCCAGAATCTTAAAACAGACAGTATCGGAGTCAACTTCCGACAAGCTTAAAGATTACTGTATCGGTGTTGTAGAGGAATCCGAAGGTACAGGTAAAAAATCCAGACCTGCAGGCTACAGAATCGGCGGGAAAACAGGTACAGCACAGATTTCGGGTGTCGGCGGATATCAGGCCGGACAGTATGTTGTATCTTTTATGAGCTTTGCTCCTGCGGAAAATCCCCAGCTTGTAATGTACGTGGTTATTGACAGGCCGAATATTCCCGACCAGTCATCGGGTGCCGTTAACCAGGCCTGCGAACTCACCAGAGAGATTTATACGGAAGTGCTTCCGTACCTTAATATCCCCATGACCGAGCCACTTACGGAAAAGGAATACGAAGAGCTTCTCGAAAAGGGTATTTATACCTCGAATATTGTTATCGAGGAAGATGTTCCCGAAGACAACACTGATATAGCGGATGAAATGACAGGCGAAATCATCGAGCCTGCAAATTAATAAAGAGGAATTAAAGTAATGAGTGAGACGACAAAAATTATCGCAATATTTCTGGCAGCATTTGGAATAATGCTTCTTTTGGCACCTGTGGGACTGCCTCTTTTAAGAAGACTTAAATTCGGCCAGACCGTAAGAACTGAAGGACCCGAATCGCACCTTGCGAAAAACGGTACTCCAACCATGGGCGGAATCATGATAATGATTGCATTTACGATTCCCTGTTTTTTCTTTATCAAAGATCATGAGGAGATATTTGCACCATGCGTTATTGCAATTCTTTTCGGATTTGTCGGATTCCTTGATGATTATCTAAAAGTTAAAAGAAAAAAATCGGAAGGCTTAAAACCCTGGCAGAAGATGGGGCTTCAGATTATTTTTACCGTTGCGATCATTGTTTTCCTGTACTTTTTCTCGGACATATCACCTGCTATAAAGGTGCCTTTTATAAAAGGTGTTGAATTTAACATCGGCTGGTGGGTATTACCCCTTAACTTTGTAGCAATCTTGGGAACCGATACCGGTGCAAACTTTACGGACGGACTTGACGGACTCGTATCAAAGGTTACCATCGTAATTCTTATTTTCCTTTTCTTTGCTGCAAGAATGCAGGGAAGCGCACTTGTTTATCCGATTGCGGCTTTCTCGGGTGCTTTGCTTTCATTCCTTCTTTTTAACGCACATCCCGCAAGAGTGTTCATGGGAGATACAGGCGCTCTTGCTATTGGCGGATTTGTGGCTTTATGTGCCATTGAACTTAAATTAACATTATTCCTTGTCATCATTGCTTTTGTTTACGTAGCAGAAGTTGCTTCCGTTATCATGCAGGTAAGTTATTTTAAACTTACACACGGCAAGAGAATATTTAAGATGACTCCCATACATCATCACTTCGAAAAATGCGGCTGGGCAGAAGAGAAAGTTGTAACAGTATTTACAATCGTAACAGTTATACTTTGTCTTATCGCACTGCTTGGTATGTAAATCATAAAAGAGTTGAATATGAAAGAAAACGTAAAAGAAAAAAAGAATAGTGTAAAAGAGAGACTTTTTTCCGGAAAGGAAATCGATATTTCAATTATTTTTATCGCGATTTTCTTATCGGTTTTTTGTCTTGTTTTCGTATATTCGGCACTGGCATTTGAAGAGGGTGCGAGTAAAACAATCTTAAACGTACTGACACTTAAAAGTTCTGACAGAACACTTTTTAAAACACTTATTTATATTGTTTTGGGAATAGTCGGAATGCTTGTTCTTGCTCTGGCAAATGTTAAGGGCTTTAAACAGAAATTCCCGCTTGTAATGAGCGTTCTTTCAAATCCGATGTTATATTATATCGTTACCTGCGGTATGTTTGTTTTCATCGAGATTATGAAACATGTCGGAGCCGATGTCGGAGGTGAAAACGAAAAGACCGCGATTGTCGGAGGGGGATGGTTACTTAAGGCAAACGGTGCTTACAGATGGATCAGAATCCCGGGTCTTAATATCTCTTTCCAGCCATCAGAGATTGCAAAATTCCTGCTTATCATCTGTTTTGCCATAATTATTTACAATGCAGGAATGAGCCTTAAGTATATAAGAGGTATTTTACTGTACCTTTTCATTGCGGGAATTCCGACATTCTTTATCTACGAATTTTCATCCGACATGTCGTCGGCAATCGTTATGTTCGGTATTCTTTTTATCATGATGTTTGTTGCGGCACCGAATCTTAAAAAGAGTCTGATAATAACAGCTGCTATGGTAATTGCGGTAATTCTTTTATTTACCGGACTTATTGCCATAAATCACGGCAAGGAAGAGTCCGATATTCATCCTTATCAGGCCAAAAGACTTCTTGCATGGCTTTATCCCGAAGATTATCCCGCATCCGCAGACCAGACCAATCAGGCTTTATATGCCATAGGTTCGGGCGGATATTTGGGCGAGGGTATCGGTAACAGTATGCAGAAGATTAAAAAACTTCCCGAAGCTCAGAACGATATGATTTTCGCGCTTATCTGCGAAGAACTCGGATTTGCCGGGGGACTTATCGTAATTCTTTTATATTTTGTACTGATTTTCCGAATGTATATGATAGCGCAAAATACCGACAACCTGTTGGAACGAATGATTGTCGTCGGGGTAATTGCCCACGTCGGGCTTCAGGTTATTATCAATATCTGCGTTGTTACAAGACTTTTCCCGAATACGGGTATTCCGCTTCCGCTTATTTCGTCGGGCGGCAGTTCAATTTTATTTATGTATCTGGAACTAGGACTCGTACTTAATATAGGCAAGTCCATAGTGAGAAAATAATGGCAAAAAAAAGAAAACTAAAAAAACCGGATATAAATACTTCTAAGATCGGATTGATATTTAATTACAATCTGACCAAGTTTATTGTTCCGTTTGTCGCTGTAATGGCAATCGGGATACTGATTTTTGCGTTCATTGAAAACTTTAAGGTCAAGACTGTAATAGTAGAGGGTTCGACACATTATACAACCGATGAAATCACAAATTACGTATTGGATTCGAAGTTTTGCAGAAATACGGCTTTCGTGTATTTAAAATATCACAACAAATCCATAAAAGACGTACCGTTCGTGGAACAGATGGATGTAAATATCGTCGACAGAAATACTGTAAAGATTCATGTGTATGAAAAATATACGGCAGGATGTATCCAGAATCTGGGTAATTTCGTATACTTTGACAACGACGGAAAGGTTATCGAAATATCTGAGATTAAGACCGAAAACGTTCCTGTTGTAACAGGTCTTACATTTGATCATCTCGCACTTCATGAGCCTCTTCCCATCGAAAATAAAGACGTCTTTAATTCGATACTTAATATCACAAAACTATTGAATAAAAACGATTTAATCGCAGACACTATTTATTTTGACGAGAACAGAAATATCACGCTTTTCTTTGACGATGTGAGAGTAAACATCGGTGACGGTTCAAACATGAACGAACAGTTTATGACATTACCGAAAATTCTGCCTTCATTAGAGGGCAAAAAGGGCGTTCTTCACATGGAAAAATATTCAGAAGACAACCCCAATGTTGTATTCAATATCGATACCGAAGATGAGCCCCTTATATCAACGGAAATCAAGGATACTCCCGGCATAATTCTTGTTGAGTAAAAATATTAAAAAAACTTGCTTTATTTTACATAAAATTGTAAAATACAAATATATGTGTGTAAATTTGGCAATATATCTATAAATTGTATATTTCATATTGTGTTTAGGAGGAGTTAAAAATGTCCCAGGTTATGTCTATTGAGATTAAACCAAACGAATTTAATGTAGTTGCCCGTATTATTGTAGTCGGTGTAGGTGGCGCCGGAAACAATGCTATCAACAGAATGATTGACGATAATGTTCAGGGCGTTGAATTTATCGGTATTAACACAGACAAACAGGACTTGGCATGTTGCAAAGCTCCCAAGCTCATCGGAATCGGTGAGAGACTTACAAAGGGCTTAGGTGCAGGCGGAGATCCCACAATCGGTGAAGGTGCTGCCAAAGAGAGTGTAGATGAACTTGAAGCTGCTTTAACAGGTGCCGACATGGTATTCGTTACATGCGGTATGGGTGGCGGAACAGGTACAGGTGCTGCTCCCATCGTTGCACAGATAGCTAAGGAACTCGGTATCCTCACAGTAGGTATTGTTACAAAGCCTTTCTCATTCGAGGGTGCAGTTCGTGAAAGATACGCAGAAGAAGGTATTGCAAAACTTCGTGAATGCGTAGACTCAATCATAATCATTAAGAATGACAATATATTTAAAGTTGCAGATGACGATATGGATGCAAAGATGGCTATGAAGAAAGCCGATGAAATCTTAGAGCATTCACTTTCAGGCATCACAGACATCATCAACAGACAGGGTGATTTCAACCTTGACTTTGCAGACCTTAAGAAAGCCATGACAGACAAGGGCGACATCTATATCGGTATCGGCCAGGCTTCAGGCGACAATAAGGGTATTGATGCATGCAACATGGCTATCGAGAATCAGATTCTTGAAACTGATATCGTCGGAGCCTCAGATGTTGTTTACTATGTTCAGGGTAAGGTTAAATTCAAAGACTTTACCGGCGTAGGTAAGAGACTTCTTGAGAAGTGTGGTTCACAGGCAAATGTATTCGGCGGATTCCTTTCCGAAGACAACGGACAGGATTCATGTACCGTTACGGTTATTGCTACAGGACTTCATTCAGAACCTATTATTTCAAAGCATATCGTTCCCGATGCTTCAGCTCGTACAGCTTACAATCCTGACAGACAGAGAACACCGTTACAGAGAAGAACGGTTTCACCCACTCCTGTGAGAAAACCTGTACAGAACACCGCAAGCATCGTTACAAGAGAACAGGGCAAAATTACAGTTCCCACATTTGTAAAGAAAACAAACAGAGAAGAATAATAGGAGCCTAAAACATGAAATGTCCATTCTGTAATCATGAAAATACCAGAGTTATCGATTCGAGACCTGTTGAAGACAAGAACTCAATCAGACGACGCAGAGTATGCGATGAATGCCAGAAAAGATTTACCACATATGAGCAGATAGAAACCATTCCTCTTATTGTCAGAAAGAAAGACAATAACCGCGAAGCATATAACAGAAAGAAAATTGAGGACGGTATCTTAAGAGCATGTCATAAGAGACCTGTATCGGCAGCTCAGATAAGAGATTTGGTTGATGAAATCGAGACCGAAATCTTCTGCAATGAAGACAAGGAAGTCGGCTCGGATGTAATCGGCGAATTAATTATGGATAAGCTCAAAGATCTGGATCCCGTTGCATACGTACGTTTTGCATCCGTTTACAGAGAGTTTAAGGATGTAAATACGTTCATGGATGAATTAAAGAAAATGCTTAATTAGGCAAAACGGGACCGCTTAATAACGGTCCCTTTTGTAATATAAAATATTTTATAGAGAAAGGGTAGAGTAATGAAAAAGATCAAAACTCTCGTTCTTTTTTGCTTACTCACTTTGACTACTGTACTGTGTGCTTGCACAGACGATAAGGCAAAGACTTCCGAATCTATAACTATTGGAATCGCTCAGGACATTGATGACAGTCTTGACCCCCACAAGATGGTGGCGGCAGGAACCAAAGAAATCTTCTTCAATGTGTTCGAGGGATTGGTAAAACCTGATAGTGACGGAAATATCGTGCCTGCAGTAGCTGAGAGTGTAGAAGTATCAGAGG